>WSSedB1CaDRAFT_10000734_pt1 | contig 13447 bp, 9 predicted proteins | sample WetSurSB1Cattail_FD_9460 | JGI IMG/M metagenome (IMG submission 9460)
ATATTGTCCGGAAAGATAATGGATTACTGGGTAAACTTCGCCAAAACCGGTAACCCCAACGGGCCGGGTCTTGTGGATTGGCCGGCGTACACGAGCGCAACCGATATCAATTTGGAATTTTCGGATGCAATTCAAACGAATACTCGTCTTTTCAAGAAGGAAGCCGATTTCATCAGCCGTATGAACAGCCTTCGAAGAGATAAGCCGAATAAATAAGGAATAAGAGGGAAACCTAGGCAGCCCTATGCGACATTATACCAGCAGGGACGGACTCACGAATTTGGAAAAAATCCACTCTGATTGACACCCAATTTTTCGATGATATTATTTTGACAAAATAATCGCATATGGAGGGGGGACAAATGAACTTAATATTTGAAGCCAGTGACGTTTTGCAGTTTGCCGTATGCATGGAAGAGAATGGCGGGCTTTTTTATCGTAAAGCCGCCAAGCTTTCTGAAAAGAGCGAGGTCAAAAAATTATTCGAATTTCTGGCATCCGAAGAGGAGGAGCATAAGAAAACATTCGAAAATTTTCTTTCGCAGGTAACCTTGTATGAGCCGCCTGAAGAATATCCGGGCGAGTATCTGGCATATCTCCATAACTACATTGATGGCAAAGTGTTTTTTACGAACGACTCCTCGATGCCTAAATCCATTGATACCGCCAGCGCTCTAGACTATGCCATCCAGAGGGAAATGGATGCCATTCTCTATTACACGGAGTTAAAACCTTTTGTAAGCGCAAATGACCAAAAAACCATTGACTCCATCATTGACGAGGAACGCAGGCACTTCGCTCAGCTATCGGAAATAAAAAAGATCTATTACACAGAGATACAGTCTTTCGTAAGCGCAAATCAACATAAAGCCATTGACTCCATCGTTGACGAGGAACGCAAGCACCTTGCTCAGCTATCGGAAACCAAAAAGAAACTTTAATTCTGCTTTGTCACATTGCGAAAAGCGATCAAACGATACGGGCACTGAAGTAGCACCCAGACATACCGAACACACGCAAGGCGGGCAACGGAAACGAAGTCCGCCTTTTTTGTGCCATTAACGCAGGGGTCACAGGCAGGTGATAGACATTGACAGGAGGTGCAAATTCCAGTACCGTTAAGCGCAAAAGTAAGGCCCTGGGGGAGTTCGCCAGAACTGAGATGATTCCACGGAATCAGACCCTTTGAACCTGATCCGGTTAATTCCGGCGTAGGAAAGCGGCTCGCGTGATTGTTTTATCATAATCCAGCCGCCTGATATGTTTTGTCAGAGCGGTTTTTTTAATTTTCGAAGAGACATGATATTTCGGGTAGTTCCGAGGAATAGTGTCTCAAATCGCACGTCACCCGACATACGGAATCAGGGGATATTTCAATGATCGATAGTGGCAAGCCATTTCGTCTCGTTGTCAACAAGACCACACAAACTTTTCCGATTGCAGGGGTCTATCTCGTTACCGACCAGGACGACAACCTGGTGGAGCGGGTGCGGACGGCTATGCGAGGCGGCATTTCGGTGCTCCAGTACCGCGCAAAGAACAAGGAGCGCACACACTGCCTTTTCGAAGCGACTGAACTGAAACAAATCTGCCGCGATTTCGGTGTGGCCTTCATCGTCAACGACGATATGCAGATGGCCAAGGAACTGGATGCCGACGGCATCCACCTGGGACAGGACGACGGGAGTGTGGCTGATGCGCGCGCACTGCTCGGCCCGGATAAAATCATCGGCAAATCGACCCACAACTTGAGCGAGGCCTTGCAGGCCGAAGAGGAAGGCGCCGACTACATCGGTTTCGGCTCCATGTATCCGACAAACAGCAAGAGTATCAGCCATTTGCCCGGCACAGCCGGACTCTCGGAAATCCGTGACAGGATCAAACTCCCGATTGTCGCCATCGGCGGAATCACCTCTTCAAATGCCTGCCGGGTCATTGACGCCGGCGCCGACGCCCTGGCGGTTATTTCCTCGGTCCTCTCCAGCCCGCGCCCGGATGTGGCTGTCGTGGAACTGAAGTTGTTCTTCAATCGCCGGCGTCCTTTTCCCCGCGGCGCGGTGTTGACGATTGCCGGCAGCGACTCAGGCGGCGGGGCAGGCATCCAGGCCGACATAAAGACCATCACCTTGCTGGGAAGTTATGCTGCCAGCGTGCTGACAGCCCTGACGGCGCAGAATACCCGCGGAGTTTCTTCGATCCACAGCTTGCCGCCTTCTTTCGTCATCGACCAGTTGGAAAGCGTATTGTCCGACATCCCTATTGATGTCATCAAAACCGGTATGCTGCACACTCCGGCCATTGTTTCTGCCCTGGCCGAGCGACTGGCGGAACGGCCGACTTTGCTGCCGTTGGTGATCGACCCCGTCATGATCGCCAAAGGAGGAGCGGCCCTGATGGAATTGGATGCAGCCAACGAGTTTCTCGAGCTTCTTCTGCCGCAGGCCTATCTGCTGACCCCCAATCTCCCCGAAGCCGAACGGCTTCTTGGGAGAATGATACAGACGGAAACCGAAATCGAACAGGCCGCGCGGGATCTGCATTCACTGGGCGCCGCCAATGTCCTGATCAAGGGCGGACATCAGACCGGCAGGCTGTCCAACGACACCCTCTTTGACGGCAACGAATGCCACCACTTCACCGCCGAGCGGATTTTCACCAGTAACACCCACGGCACCGGCTGCACGTATGCTTCGGCCATTGCCACCTTCTTGGCCCAGGGTGAACCGCTCAGGGTTGCCGTGGAAAAAGCCAAGGAGTTCATCACCGCCGCAATACACTTGGCGCGGCCGCTGGGCAAGGGGCACAGCCCGGTCAATCATTTTGCGGCAGCCCGGCAAACAACAATTCATTCGCTATCCTAGCGTTACTTTTATTAGACGGAGTTCCCATGACCCAGCTTGAATTCGCCCGTAGGGGCGTCATTACCGAAAAGATGAAGAATGCGGCCCTGGCCGAAGGCGTATCACCGGAATTCATCCGCGATGGTCTGGCAGCCGGCAACATTGTCATCTGCCACAACATCAAACATCTTAACGGTGTACCTCTGGCGGTTGGCGCCGGCCTGCGCACCAAAATCAATGCCAATATCGGCTCGTCCTCCGATGATACCGACATGCAAAAAGAGTTGGAAAAAGCGCGGGTTGCCGTTAAATACGGAGCGGATGCCATCATGGATCTTTCCACAGGAGGTCCGGTGGATGAAATCCGCCGCGCGGTTGTCGCCGAAACAACAGCCTGCATCGGAAGCGTGCCGCTCTACCAGGCTGCCCTGGATGCGGTTCGGGTCAAGAAAAAAGCCATTGTCGACATGACCGTGGATGATATCTTTGCCGGTATCATCAAGCATGCCGAGGATGGCGTGGATTTCATCACCGTGCACTGCGGCGTGACTCGCTCCACTGTGGAGCGAATGAAGAACGAGGGGCGCATCATGGACGTGGTTTCCCGTGGCGGCGCCTTCACCATCGAATGGATGCGCTACAACAACCGTGAAAACCCTCTCTTCGAACATTTCGACAAACTGCTGGAGATCACCAAGGAATACGACATGACCCTCTCCCTGGGCGACGGTTTCCGCCCCGGCTGTCTGGCCGATGCCACCGACCGGGCCCAGATCCACGAACTGATCCTCTTGGGAGAACTGACACAGCGGGCGCAGGAAGCCGGCGTTCAGGTCATGATCGAGGGTCCGGGACATGTACCGTTGCAACAGATTCAGGCCAACATACTGCTGCAAAAACGGCTCTGCCACGGCGCTCCGTTCTATGTGCTGGGACCGCTGGTTACCGATATCGCTCCCGGCTATGACCACATCACCTGCGCCATTGGCGGAGCCATTGCCGCCGCGGCCGGAGCGGACTTCCTCTGCTATGTCACGCCCAGCGAACATCTGCGTTTGCCCGATGTTCAGGACGTGCGGGATGGTGTGATAGCTTCGCGCATTGCGGCCCACGCCGGGGATATCGCCAAGGGTGTCAAGGGAGCCATGGACAAGGATATCCAGATGGCCAAATGCAGGAAAAAACTGGACTGGGAAGGACAGTACGCGCTCTCCCTCGATCCGGAGCGGGCCCGGACTCTGCGGGAAAGCTCACCGGTTTCCGATCACGGGGCCTGCACCATGTGTGGAGAGTTCTGCGCCTACAAAGTCATGGATGACGCCATGGCCCGCCAGACGGCTGAATAAACCCGCCTGCGCTTCCATTTAAAAAGCCGGTGCTGATTTGTAGTCAGCATCGGCTTTTTTTGTGTCAAAACGCGCCATCATCTTCCCATTGACTCCCACCTTGCGGCCTCCTCGACTTTGCGCGAAACAGTTTTTTTCGAGATAAAGCTCAACTACGTTCACCCTATAAAAAGCAGTTAAAACTCGGACACATGGGATAAACACGGATAAAACCAACGGGCTGAAAGCATTCACCGTCAAGGGCGTTGCCTTTTGAATATATCACCAGATTTATCTGTGTTTATCCGTGGTTAAATGCCTTTTTAAGATCTTTTCCAGGAAGTGTCATCCCCGGCTTTGTCCTCTGCCAAAGCTGAATCTCTGTTGACATGCGTATTACGTTTATGCAAAAAAGATTAAAATTTAATCGTCAGTTTTTTCATTATTTTTTTCACAATCAGACAGGAGTCAGCCAGAATCGGACTGAAAACCAAACGAAAATAGTTTCCGATAAGAGTAAACCTGGGGTAACCCAGGGGCGCAAAGCCTAGGGTCCACGATGTTGTGGACAGCCGGGATGCCGAAGAAAATGAGATGAACAGGGAAACCCCATCTTCGGTGCGAAGATGGGGTTTTTTGTTGGCGGGTTTTGAATTGTCCCACAAGGCTTCATGCGAGATCAATAGGTACGGAATTGAAAAGCACATAGTATTAGATGCCAGCTTATGCAAGCAAAGCATACAATATTATATACTTTGCGGCATCTAAAGATATATGCCGACATCCAATATTATATATCAGCATCTAATATTATATGCCGTTATGGCTGGTCAATAATTCGTTCACGGAATAAATGTTCCATTTGGGTAGATCACCAGTTCACGCGCGCGCGTGAACTGGTGATCTACGAGTTATTCAAAACCGAAAAATCCGAACACCCATATTTGACGTTTGACCAACTTTAATGTTGTGCTATCTTTCGAAACTGGGATTGTCAATAACAAAATAATTGAAAAATGCTATCGCCGGTGATACTATGGACAAGAAAAAGCTGAAAAAGATACAAAAGACTCTAAATGCCTTGCGTTTGAAACCAAATAACATCCGCTCTAACGAACTGATAAAATTAGCTAAGTCATTGGGCAGAGGCCTTTTTAACCGTGGGCATGAGCCAAACTATCTAAGTGAACTTTTGCCAAAAAGCCGTCCTATTAGTATTCCAAACCATCCCGGCGCTATGGCCCGTTTTACTGCTGAAAATATCTTAGACCAACTTGAACAAGATATTTTTGACCTTGAAGAAAGCCTTGAGGAGTAACGCATATGAGAAGACAACCAGAAGATTATTTAAAGGAACCATATTCGAGGGTACTACTCCCTGAAGAAGACGGGAGATTTTCGGCTGAAATTCTTGAGTTCCCTGGATGTTTTGCACAAGGTAATAATCCGAATGAGGCTTTTAATAATTTAGAAGCAGCAGCTAAATCTTGGATACAAGCTTCACTTGATCAGGGCTTAGACATTCCCCCTCCTGCGTTGAACCAAAGTTATAGCGGCAAAATCGCATTAAGAATACCGCGCAGCCTACACAAAAGAGCTGCGCAATTTGCAGAACGTGATGCAACAAGTCTAAATCAATTTCTTATTGCGGCCATAGCATCAAGAATTGGCGCTGCTGAATATCACTCTTATATGTTCGAGAGAATTGAAAAATTAGTAGCTTGCACCGTTGCTAATACTTTTGTGATTCAAGGCAATATACATAACCATGTAAGTCTTAATTTATCAAATATGTCATTTTTACAAGAAGCCAATAATAGGGAGGTAATATCATATGTCAGAAGCAATCAATTATGTTTTCAGCCATAAAGAAATTGCGGAATTATTAATAAAAAAACAGGACATACATGAGGGGCACTGGTCTATTTATATTGAATTTGGTCTTGCTGCTGCGAATATAGCTTCAAGTCCTGAAGATCCAAACCTGTTACCTTCAGCTATAGTTCCTGTAAAACGGATTGGTATTCAAAAGCTTGATCAGCCAAATCAATTATCAGTTGATGCGGCACATGTTAATCCGATCAAACCAAAGAGAAAATAAGATAAACGTTCAATTGTGCTTATAACCTTGCAATATTAAAGCGACTATTTTGTCGCTTTTTTTATTTAATTGTCAAAGAGCTAATATATAACAAAGCGCAGCACCGGTCGGCAAAACCCGCCGCCGGTGTGCTCTCAGCCGTTCACGCGACTGCGTCGCGTGAACGGCCCCCGCGAGTGCCCCACCGTCGTCCGACTTGCGCATGAACACGCGAGTGGACGCCGACCCTCCGGGCGGGTCACCCGCGGGGGCCGTTATGCCACCAAAGAAGGAAGAATGATTCAGATAGATGCTACCCTAAAAAGACTTGAATTGATTTTAGGTCTCATAAGCAAAGAAGATGTAATAGCTTGGGCAGACGAGATAATCACCGGAGAGAATGCACCACCCTTTCAACTCTATGATATTTCGCTTGGCGTCCGTAAAACTACGAAAGGACTCGAATTGTTGTTGTGTGAACTCGGTGAGGGTTCCGATATTGCGTCGGTTTCAGTTGCAGCTTTCCGGTATTTCGCGATTGCCCGTTATAAAGAGCTTGAGGATGGTAGTGCAAGTCCAGATGATATTGCCAAGAGGTTATATGAGGTGGCCTGGCAGACTGATCTTATCCTCCCCGAAGAGCATGCGGATTTCACCAATTGGATTGACGACGAATTTGCACTGGTGCGCCAGGGAATTAAGAAGAGACCTTCGGCGGAGATTACCCTTAGGGATTTTTTGCGTTCTTTTATTGATAGTGAGAAGGCATAACAAGCGGGGGCAGTGGACTACGCCACTACCCCGCAAAACCGTTATGATTGAAGGAACGAACAGGTCGGTGCATGGGGCCTGCCCTTGAAAATGGAACAAACAGGATAGGATTGGCCGCTTTTTCTGAAATAGCCAAATGGACCATTCAGGACAAGCCCCGGTACCGAGCTCTGTATATGGTGCTTCCAAGGCACTTAATTACCGTATACAAAGCCCGCCTCCACTGATTTCCCCGTGAGTGAATTAGAAATAGAAGCCATCTACACCCTTATCAAATGAAAAACAGATTTTCGGAAATGAAATGGGTCCCGAAACCATCCAGATAACCTGTCCATTATGCGCATTCAGTCGATCAGCTCCGGTTATGAGCCTTCCGTCTGCGTCAGTGAATGTAACCTGCCCCAAATGCAGGCATGTATTTTCCTTTAAGTCGCGGATTGAAGCGACGTCTTCGCTTCAGGAATCAGCGCCGAGCCCGCTGGATGGCGCAACTGCACAGCCGGCGTCCGATTCAGCGGCAAACTCATCATCAACCTCAAAAGCCGCCGCAACGGATGGAGCATCTGATCACCCCGAAATTCTGCAGAAATACCGGGACTTCGCCCACGACTACAACAACGGTCTCAACCGCGCCTCTCTTTGCCGCAAGTATAAGATTCCCGATGAAAAGTTTCCATCCTACCTGGAATTCCTGAAGAAGAAAGGATTACACCTCGCAACGCCGACGCAGAGTCTGCCATCGGGGAACTCGAAGCCCGCTGTGGGTAAGAATGTCCCGGCGAAGAAGAGATTCGGTCTCTTCGACCGGATCGAGAACCAAGAGGGAGCGTTGAAGGTAATACGGGATGCTGCCAAGGGGTTCTACCTCCTCGGAGGCATCCAGATACTGCTAGGGATATCCATCATTAGGGAGATGCTTTTCGACGGGATCACCCTAACGATACTGGCCTTCTTCCTTCACAAATTCGCCAGCCGTATTGCCGCCATCCTCCTCCTGCTGATCAGCAGCGCTTCCCTGATCATCACGATCCTTAACCTGGCCGGAATAACCTCCCAGGGGGGAAGAAACATCTGGCTGGCTGCCATCATCGTCATCACCTCCGTCCGGGCGATAGAAGCGACGTTCAGGCTTCAAGGGGAGTACAAGAATACAGCGCCAATGCCACTTTCCGATTTTTTCAAGCAGCATGAAGAACTGGCTTTCGTGGCAAAGGCGCTGGCTATCGCCTTTGGTATCATTTTTGTCAAAAGCTTTCTCACGGGCCTTGTTTCCTATATCCTTCCCTTTTTTCCCGTTATCTTTCTGATAGGCATCCGGTGGCGCGCCAAGGTCATCGGAGTTGACCCAATGGATCTGCTCCGGGAACACCTTACCTTTCTTCCCGTGATGCGCTCGGAATCGGAGAGGCGCAGCGAGATCAAGCCCTGGGCTACCTACACCCTCATCCTCGTCAACGTCCTGATCTTCTACTGTTTCGAGATGAACGTCTCTCCGGAACTGATCTCCGATTACTTGATCTTCCTGCCGCGCCACCCCAATTACCTGAATGTGCCTCTGAGCGCCTTCACCTCGATGTATCTGCATGCGAGCAGCGGCCACCTGTGGGGGAACATGACTTTTCTCTGGGTGGTCGGTTCAGCGATCGAGCGGAGAGTGGGGCAATTGAAGTTTTTATGCCTGTATCACGTGACCGGTCTTATCGGCAGCATTGTCTTCATTCTCGTAGAGTACCTTTTTCATGGCAGTTTGGGGCATTCCCTCGGAGCGTCGGGCGCGATTGCAGGCATCATGGGAATTTTCGCTATCCGCTGCTACTTTAAGAGCATGATTTTTTCCCTGCCGATCCTGGGCATCTTTTCGCTGCTCCTCCCGCTCAACCTGAAGATCAGGCTCAACTCGCTAGTCATAGTGGCGCTTTTCTTCCTCTCCGATCTGGTTGGCGGCCTCGGTCAGATCATCGTAAACAGCGGCTCGACAATCGGCCACTGGGTGCATCTTGGGGGGATGATCTCCGGGATGATCATTGCAGGCAGCCTGAAACTCAACAGGGATGCTGTGGAGGAGCGACACCTGGAGATCGGCATCAAGGCGTCGGTATCACCAACCGGACACGAAGAGGGAGAACGCTCGCTGCAGTTTGCCCTTATCAGCAGTCCAAAAAACGTTGATGCGCTTGTGGGGATGGCAAGGATGAAAACCAGGGTTCAGGCAACACCCGAAGGCAAAAAACACTATGAAAAAGCAATCGGGCTGCTGCTGGCGGAGTATCCGGACGAAGTCGTGGAAGTTTACCGCGAATATGTTGAAAAGTATCAGACGATACCTTCCGACCCGTCCGTCGCCACCAGGTTAGTCGAGATGCTTCTGAAAAAAAGTGAAACAGGACTTGCGATCCATTCTCTGGAACATCTCGTCGAAATACCGGGATTGTCTTCTCAGGTCAGGGAAAAGGGCCTGTTCCAGTTGGCCACACTCCTGGAATTCACAAACAACTCCGAAGCCGCGCACCACTGTTACGCCAGGTTTGCTGCCGAATACCCATTGTCGTTGTTTGCGGAGAAAGCGCGGGAAAAGGCAGGGCCTGAGGTTTCTCCGCAGGCGCAAGTGTCCCCGAAAGATGCTGCAGAGACGCTGGCGCCGCAGGCTATTGTCTGCCCTAAATGCAGTCATCCGCAGGAAAAGGGCGAATTGTGCAGTAAGTGCGGCGTCTATTTCGCCAAAGCTGTCGGCGTTGCCGAAAGGGAGTTTCATATATTCCGCGATCATCTTTCGGGCGGAGCGGCTAATACGGCCATTTCAAAAACCGTGGAGCGGCGGTGGGCAGTGTGCTGTCATCTCATCGTCCTGAGCGGTGCGCTGATCCCCTTCGGCAACATCTTTGGACCACTGGTCATCTGGCTGTGGAAACGCGACCAGTCGGAGTTTATATATCACCACGGAAAGACCACCCTGAACAGCCAGATCAGCCTCACCCTTCTCGCCTTTTCCGTCATTGCCGTGGCTCGTCTTATCCGTCTGCCCGCATGTTATGTCTGGCTGCTGGGAAGCATTTTCATCGCCTATTTCGTCATCACGATCTCAATAGCAGCCATCAGAGCCCATAGGGGAGACTACCTCAGGATTCCTTTGTGCGGAGAATTCGTCAAATAGCAAGTAAGCCGATAAACCGCTGGTTCAACTGACGTCACCAGCGGTCCGGTCATCTCTTTCAGGGCCGTTACAAAGCGGTGCTGGTGGAAGGCAATTATCAGACGATGATCAACGCAGAATTGAAAAGGATTATCAGCAATGAGAAGCCATTGAAGAAAATAATCAAGGAGGCCCTCAGGGAAGAGCTGCAAAAGGCAGCGTGATCAGGATGGCAACGCCTACTTCATTCAGACTGGTTTTGCAGTCCAAATTGGACAAAAAAAGGGGGATACCTCATACAAGGCATCCCCCTTCCAATGCTCTCCATCCTGCCGTCAACTTCAAGGACCTCCGGCGAGTTCCTTAACAGGTGGGCGACCTTATACCGCTTCAGGCAATTCCCGCGCAATGGGGCAGCACACCACGGTTTAAAAGGTCCCCCGTTCTATATTTATTCCGCCCGGGCACTACAACCAACAAACAGGACAGAGAGAGCAAATAACATGGTGCTATTATTACACCGCCACCAAAATGTTTACAAGCGATTTAATGGATTTTGTATTACACAAAACCCAAAAAATCCGACAGACGCCGCACGTCGCCCATAAGCTGTTCAAACCCCTGGAATGTAAGCGATTGCGGGCCATCGGACAGCGCCTTTTCCGGTTCTGGATGCACTTCCACCAGTACACCATGAGCACCGGCCACCAGGGCTGCCAGGGTCATGGGTGGCACCAAACTGCGTTTGCCGGTCGCATGTGATGGATCGATCATGATCGGCAAGTGCGACAATTCCTTGATCAGCGGCGCCACTGCCAGGTCAAGGGTATTTCTGGTGGCGGTTTCATAGGTGCGGATACCCCGTTCGCAGAGAATGACCTGCTCGTTTCCCTCGGCCAGGATATATTCAGCCGCAGCCAGAAATTCCTCAAGAGTGGCGCTCATGCCTCGTTTGAGTAAAACCGGTTTACGGATCCTGCCCAGCTCGCGCAACAGATCGAAGTTCTGCATGTTGCGGGCCCCGACCTGCAGCAAATCGGCATAATCGGCCACCAGTCCCACATTGTCCGGGCTCATCACCTCGGTCACGATCGGCAGACCGCTCTCCTTGCGCGCCAGGGCCAACAGTTTCAGCCCAGCCTCGCGCAGCCCCTGAAAAGTGTGAGGTCCGGTACGCGGCTTGAAAGCCCCGCCACGCAACATATCCGCCCCCGCCTTTTTCACGAACAGGGCCGTTTTCACGATCTGCTCCTCGCTCTCAACAGCGCAGGGACCGGCCACAACCACGGGACGGCAGCCCTGGCCGATGCGAACACCAGCCACATCAACAACCGTATCCTCGGGATGAAAATCGCGTGAAACCAGCTTGTAAGGCTTTGAGACATGAATCACACGTTGCACTCCGTGCAACTCCAAAATCTTGGTATCATCCACATAACCGTGATTGCCCAGCACACCTATAGCAGTACGTTCGCTGCCCGGAATCGGTGCGGCCGTAAAGCCCATCTCCGCAACCGCCTGGTTGACAGCATCGATATCCGCCTGGGTTGCATTATGATTCATGACGATCAGCATGTTAATTCTCCTTACACCGGCAACAACACAACATCTCTGCAACCTGAACAGGTGACACCTGAAGGGCGGATTGAGCGAAATGCCGGAGCCCATCGCCGCTGATGAACTCATGCAGGCTTTACCGGATAAACTTCGTCGAAATTGGAACAATTACCACAAACGCCTAGGCTGAGGCATTCTAAGCGAAAGCAGCCTGGAAGGCGTCACGTATTCAGGTACAAGTTCGCCCTTACTCGTGCCGCTCGCACAGCTTTTGCAGTTTTTCCATCTGAAGAATTACCACCCGGTTCCCCTGCACCTCGATAATGCCTTCATCCTTGAGTTTACGCAGGGTCCGGGAGATAGTCTCACTGGCCGTTCCAAGCCGGGAAGCCAATTCTCCCTTTTTTATCCCCAGGTCTATGTAGGTAATGCCACCGTAACTGGCTGATTTTTCATCGGCCCGCCGTACAAGGAACGAGGCCAGGCGGGAAGTGACATCGGCAAACGACAGTTCTTCAATCTGCCGGGCAAACCGACGCAGCATCAGTGAGAGAGACACTACCAGGTTCAGGGTAAAGCCCGGATTCCTGCTCATCAGTTCCATGAAACCCTGCCGGGGAAGATAGAGCGCCTCGCCATGCTCCATTGCACGGGCCTCGGCAGGGTATTTGCCATCTCCGAAAAAAGCAGCCTCGGCAAATGTTTCGCGGGGTTTGACGAAATGCAGCACCTTTTCCCGGCCGTCATGGGACATGCGGCAGAGCTTGATGCTGCCCGACACCAGCAGATAAAATCCGGTGGCCACATCGCCTTCACAGAACAGCGATTCACCCTTGCTGAACGTGCGCCGCACCGTAATAGTGGCTAGTTCAGCCAGATCAGCATCCGACAGCCCCGAGAAGAGCAAGGGCTGCTTCAACAGCTCGATCAGTTCCATGGAAGAATCCGTTTACTTTTTGAGGAATGCGGCGACCTTTTCAGCCACCTGCGAGGCGGTGAGCCCGAACTGCCTCGCCAGTACATCGCCGGGAGCCGAAGCGCCGAAGTGTTCGACACCGATGAACAAACCGTCGCAACCGAGCAGCCACCCCCAGGATTCGCCGCGACCGGCCTCTACCGCAACGCGAGGAATACCGGCGGGCAGCAGGCTGGCGCGATACGACTCGGGTTGCGCCATAAACTGCCCCAGACAGGGGACCGAAACAACACGGGTCGTGACGCCTTGAGCGGCAAGCAGCGTTGCAGCTTCCTGCGCCACATGCACTTCGGAACCGCTGGCCATGATGACTGCATCGGGAGTACCTTCAGGAGAAGCGACAAGGTAGCCCCCCTTGGAGACATCGGCGTTGCTGCATGCGCTGTCACGCGCGATGACCGGCAGATTCTGGCGCGACAAGATCAGGACGGTCGGGCCGTTGGTATGGCGCAAGGCAGCATCCCAGGCCATGGCTGTTTCCAGGCCGTCAGCCGGGCGAATCACCTGGAGACCGGGAATCATACGCAACGAAGCGGTGTGCTCGATAGGCTGGTGAGTCGGGCCATCCTCGCCCACAAAGAAGGAATCGTGGGTAAACACATAAACGACCCGCAGGTTCATCAGCGCCGACAGACGAACGGCAGGACGGCAGTAGTCGGAGAAAACCAGAAAGGTGGCGCCGTAGGGAATGAAGCAGCCATAAAGCGCCATGCCGTTCATGACCGCACCCATGGCGTGGTCGCGAATGCCGAAGTGCAGATTGCGCCC
>WSSedB1CaDRAFT_10000735_pt1 | contig 13440 bp, 13 predicted proteins | sample WetSurSB1Cattail_FD_9460 | JGI IMG/M metagenome (IMG submission 9460)
CCGGCCAGCCTGTGCAGTCGGCGGGCGAGCCCTCGATCGGCGCGTTCGCAGGGAAGGGCGCGAGCGCCACGTCGCTTTCCGAGGCGTAGTCGATTACGTTGATGGGCACGAGCTGTGTAGCACTTGAGTCGACCACCGTGTAAGGGATGCCGTAGTTGCCGCCGGAGACTGAGGAGAAATTCGGGTGCAGGTGCCAGCCGGCAAACTCGGGCGCGGCGGTAATAGTTGCGTTATTCGGGTCCAGAGGCGCTGCGGAGATGTCAGTGTTCCAGGCATAGTCAGCAGAGAAGGGAACAAAGCCGTTCAGGCTGGCCTCGTCGCCCAGGCTCATCCCGCTGCAGGCGGCGGCAGAGGAAGCAGCATTGACGGTGAGGTTCAACTCGGCATAAGCCTTCTGCGCGGTGGGAGTGGCGGAGTCGGTAACGCTGAAATTGACCAGTGTGGTGCCCTCGTCGGCGGTAACGGGAGTGCCGCTCAACTCTCCCGTGGCCGCACTGATGCTGAGGCCGGTCGGTAGGCCGCTCGCGCTGAAGCTATAGGGAGGCGTACCGCCGGCTGCGGCGATCGACGCGGTGTAGGCGGTGTTCACGATGCCGACTGGCAGAGCTCTTGTTGTGATGGCCAGACCGGAAGGCAGCACGGTGATCGAGAGCGTAGCGGCCACCTTCTGTGCGGTGGTTTCTGAGTCTGTCACGGTGAAGGCGACCGAGGCGGTGCCGACTGCGCTCAATGCGGGTGAGCCGGTGATGGCGCCCGTGGCCGAGTTGATGCTCAGGCCAGAGGGCAATCCGCTTGCCGCGAAAGTGTATGGCGCAACACCGCCGGTGGCCCCCAGCACACCGGTGTACGCCGAGCCAACGATGGCATTCGGCAGTGCCGTGGTCACGATGGACAGCGCAGCTGGGTTCACAGTCATGTTCAGCTTTGCAGTCGCAGTTTGCTGCGGACTTGAGTTGTCCGTTACGGCGAGAGTGACCGACACGGTGCCTATGGCGCTCTGTGCGGGTGTGCCGGCGATGATGCCTGCGGAACTCGCAATGGAGAGTGCCGCGGGAAGGCCAGAGGAGCTGAAGGTATACGGAGCCGTTCCCCCGGAGACCTCGATTTGTGCGGTATAGCTGGAGCCAACCGAGGCAGCGGGCAGCGACGTGCTGGCTATGGCGAGCTTGGAAGCCTGTTTGGGGCTGCTGGCCACACAACCAGCCAGCGACAACAGGGCCGCGAGGGCCGCACACGGAGCAAGCTTGGGCATCTTCGTTCTCTCCAAGGGGGGGGCAGGCTACGTAGCGAGAATCGGCGCAGCTGAACTGGGTCATCGGCCTATCCCGCGTGAAAGATTTTGAATGACTTAGGTCAGACCGAGCATACATCCGGCTTTGCGACAGTTTGTCCAATTTCCAGCCGCACTTCGTGACGCAGGTCATGTGACAAAGGAAAGTCCCGAAGAAACAGGCTCAAGCCCCGGAGAGCCCCGCCAACAATCGAGATTGACCGAAGGCGGTTCAAGGCGGAAACGCGAAGCGGCGCCAGCAAAGATGGGGGAGTGGAAAGAGGCAGATCAACCGAGACGGGCAAAAGCATCTTCGATGCGGGTCAACAGATCGGACGGCGGGTCGCCCTTGAGCGTGGCTACCTCAAGTACAGCAACGGGGGGCGTGGCCAACTCGCTCAGCGCCTTCGCGGCTGCGGGCCAGTCGACGGTGCCCTCGCCGGGCCACAAATGCTCGTCGTTGGTACCGTTGTTGTCGTGTACATGCACTGCGCCGATGCGGCCGCCCAGGATCTCAATTGCCTCACTCACTCCGGGCGCGACGTGCGCGTGACCCAGGTCGAGACAGACGCGGACGTTGTTCAAATGGCCCATATCGATAATCGTCAACAGGCGCTGTGGCGTTGTGGCCTCGCTCAGCAGGTTCTCCACCAGCAGGCGCACGCCCAGCGGATGGGCAAAGGCTCCCAGATGCTCAAGCGCGGTAATCGCGTATTCGATGGTGCGCTGCGACCATTTGTCGTCCCGTTCGCCCAGGTGCAGCACGAGGTTCTGGATCGGAATCCGCTCTGCGGCTTCAAGCGCGCGCTTGATCTCGTCCATCGCATCGATGCGGCGCGATTTCTCCGGGTGGAGCAGGTTGACGGCTGGCGCACCGGCCCGGCCCATCTCGCGGTCAGGGAACAGAGGGCCGTGCATGGAAACGGGTGCGAGCGGGTTCGAGGCGAACCAGGAGGCCAGTTCGCCTACGTGGTCGCGGCTGGTGTAGTCAAAGTGCTGGCGGGCGGCGAACAACTCCACGCCCTGTGCGCTTGACCGGGCGGCAAGCTCCAGCAGGCCGGGATGCAGGCGCTGGTTCAGAAACAGGTGTGTCGATAGAACTCGCAGCATCGTCGAACCGGTGTCCTCGCGCCCAGCCGGTTCCATTCTGAAACCGGGGGAATTCATCTCCATTCTCTCATCTTCAGCAAGCACTTACGGTGAATTGGCTGTTGCGCAGGATGGTGCATGCCGGGGGGCATGGGACCGATGGTAATGGCACTGAGGCTGGACTTTGCCCGGGAAGTTTCCTATGCTACCGACACTGCACTCCCCTGTCTGTCCGGCGTGGTTGAGTCCTCTTGGACTCACGTTCGGGCTTAAATGTCGCTGCCAATACTCACGATCAATTGAGTTAGATCCTCGGTGCCGGCATGCAGCGCAGGCGGGAAGGGCCGAGGTTGAATCGAGGTCGCTGTGAAGCTGCTCACCGCCAGCGTCATAGAAAATCTGCCGTGGCCGCTCCGGACGCTATTGGGCTGCGCCATTGCAGTCCTGTCGGTGGGAATTACGTACGCGATCCATCCGCTACATGCCTTTCCGCTGCTACTGGCATTCCCCACCGTAGTGCTCTGCGCATGGTTCTTAGGCATGGCGGGTAGTTTTGGCTGCGCGCTGGTGGATGTCGTGCTGATCGACGCGCTCATGACGCGCTATGAGTTGCGTTTTTCCACCGGCTTTGTGAGTGAGACGGCGCGGCTGGCAGTGTTTATTGTGCTCTCCACGTTGCTGGGTGAGATGATTCGCCGGTTTGCCGATCAGAAGGCGGAACTGAAAAGCCAGCAGTTGAAAAGGAGCTTGTTGCTTGCCCAGACTCAGCGGCAGATGGCCGAGGAGAGGGCGCGAGCCGGCGAGGCACTGCGTCAGCGCGACGAGCAACTGCAGATTGCGTTGCGCGCCAGCGGACTGGGCCTGTGGGCCTGGGAGATCGACGAGGACAAGGTCTTCCGTTCCGACGAGTTGTACCGCATCGTGGGTCGTAAGCCCGGCTCGCTGGGTCCCGACCCTGAGGCCTGGCTCGAGGTGGTGCATCCGGAGGACCGCCACCTGCTGGAGAGAAAGATGGAGAACAGCCGCGAGAATGGCGGCGACTACAGCTTTCACTACCGCATCGTGCGGCCAGACGGCTCTATTCGCTGGCTGGAGTCGCAGGGCCGCTGCCAGTTCGATGGCGCCGGGCATCTCACGCGCATAGTGGGCGTGGTGGCCGACGTCACCCTCCGCCGCCGCGCTGAAGAGGCGATGCTGCGTGCGGAAAAGCTGGCCGTGGCCGGCCGTCTTGCCGCCAGCGTGGCGCACGAGATCAATAACCCGCTAGAGGCGGTGGCGAATTTGCTCTACCTCATTACGCTTTCCAGCACAGCAGACGAGGCCCACGTGCATGCCCGCAGCGCGCTCGACGAACTGCTGCGCGTCTCAATGATTACGCAGTCGACGCTCAAATTTCATCGTCAGGCCGGAACACCCAAAATCACCCATCTGTCTGAGGTGCTGGAGGGAGTACTGGCCATGTTTCGCGCCCGGCTAAAGGCTGCGGGCATCGTGCTGGACCTCAACGTGGCCGGCGAACGCGCCATCGCCTGCATGCCCAGCGAGGCGCAGCAGGTGTTTGCCAACCTTCTCTCCAACGCCATTGAAGCCATGTCCCGCGGCGGTCGGCTGCGCATCCGGCTGCGCCCCTCGCGCGACTGGCGCGACGGCGCCACCGAAGGCATGCGCGTCACCATCGGCGACACCGGCACAGGCATGGACCGGGCCACCCAGCAGCTCAGTTTCGAGCCGTTTTTCACCACCAAGCCTGAGACCGGAACCGGCCTCGGCATGTGGGTGGTGGCCCAGCTGGTAGAGCGGCACGGCGGCGACGTACGCCTCTGGAGTTCGACGCATACGGGCTCCAGCGGCACGGTCGTCTCCATGTTTCTGCCCATGGAGCCTACCGGCCTTGAAGATGCGGAGCGCGAAGCAGGCAAAGGCGCTTTGGCGGAGTTCGACCCGCTGGTGCGGCGTTAATATCCGGCGGCCTTGCCGTAGTGGCTCCGGTGGTCCTGCCCGCCTTCCAACTCACCCGTCGCCGGATCAACTGCAATGCACTCGCCGTTGGACCAGTGGCCGTCCTTGACAGCCAGCGTGTAGCCCATCGCGCGCAGCTCGGCCATTGTCTGCTTGCTGAAGCCCGGTTCCAGATACAGCTTGTCCGGTTGGTACTGGTGGTGGAACCGGGGTGCGTCCACCGCCTGCTGAATATTCAGGCCGCCCTCGGCCGCTGACAGAAGAATATTGCCCACCGTGGTGATTATGCGCGCTCCGCCGGGCGAGCCCAGCGTGTAGCGCAGCTTTCCGTCCTGCAGAACAATGGTCGGCGTCATCGAGCTGAGCGGGCGCTTGCCGGGGGCGATGGCGTTGGCCGGACCCTGGATCAAGCCGTAGATGTTGGGCGCGCCCATCTTGGCGGCAAAGTCGTCCATCTCGTCATTGAGCAGAAAGCCGAGCGGCCCTGCAGTCACGTGCGATCCGAAGGAGTCATTGAGCGTGGTGGTCACTGAGACCGCGTTGCCTTCGTTGTCCACCACCGAGTAATGGGTCGTATCCTGCGACTCCACGCGCCGCGTCCCCGCCGTTTTCGGTGCAGGCGGTAAGAATCCCGCTGGCCGCGCCAGTTTCGCGCTCGGTGTGGCCGCCTTCGGGTCAATACTTGTGCGCCACGCCTCGGCGTACTTCTTCGCCGTCAGTTCAGCCACAGGAATGTTGTTGTAGTCCGGGTCACCAAGGTAGTCGGCGCGGTCCATGTAGGCGCGACGCCAGGCCTCTACAACCAGGTGCAGCGACGCCGGCGTGCGGTCGCCGAGCTTGGACAGGTTATACCCTTCCAGAATGTTGAGCGCGCTCAGGAGCACCACTCCGCCCGAAGATGGCGGCGGCGCACTGATCACAGTGAAATTGCGGAAGGTGCCTATCACCGGAGCGCGCTCCACCACGGAGTACTGGGCCAAGTCTTCCAGTGTCAGCAGGGCGCCGCCCTTCTTCAGTTCCGCCACGAGCTCCGCAGCCAGCTTGCCGTGATAGAAGTCGTTGGGGTCGGCGGCGATGCGCTCGAGCGTGCGTGCCAGCTCCGGCTGCTTGAACACCTCGCCCGGCCCATAGAGCTCTCCGTCGCGCTGGAAGATGCGCTTTGAGGCAGCAAATTTCGCCAGATCGGAATCGGTCAGCTCCTTTGCCTCTTCGTCGGTCAGAGAAAATCCGTTCTTCGCCAGCAGGATTGCCGGAGCCATCACGCGGGCCAGTCCCAGCCGGCCATAGCTGCGCTCGGCGTAGGCGAGTCCAGCCACCGAGCCTGGCGTCGCAATGGAGCGGTAGCCGATCACGCTCGATTGCAGGCTCGTCTCCGGCAGTACATTGCCGTTGGTGTCCTGGTACATGGTCTCGGTAGCGGCAAGAGGCGCTTTCTCGCGGAAGTCGATGAAGGTCGCCTTGCCGTCGCGGGTGCGCAGCAGCAGAAATCCGCCTCCGCCCAGATTGCCTGCAATCGGATGCACCACTGCTAGTGCAAAACCCGTGGCGACGGCGGCGTCGACCGCGTTGCCACCTTCGCGTAGCACTTGCAGACCCGCATCCGAGGCCAAATGGTGAACGCTCACAACCATGCCATGGCGGGCGCGTACGGGCAGTTCGCCCTGATACGCAGGGACGTTCATCCCGCCTTCTTGGCCGGCAATGGAAACTGCCAGAAGAAGAGCGGCGCCAACTAGGGTAGCCTGAAGGGGAAGAAGCGGCCGTCGATTCATAAGTATGCCGAAAGCATAGCTTGAAGGACGTATGAAATCGCGTAAAGAGACGAGAAGTTTTGCTGACGCTACCCGTCACTGCGCGTCAAAGCATCCAAACTTAGGTCTGCTCTCAACGGAGTGCGTATTTCATCATTTCCAAATCCTTCCGGAGGCCTGGATGCGAATGAACTCGACAGGGATAACTCTATTGGCGGCGGTGCTGGCGGCCATGGGTGCAACGGCGGCGGCGCAGACGACTGTGGCAGCGAGTGTCTATGGCGCCTTTAGCGGTACAACCGACGGAAATGGGACTGTGCAGAGCCCCTCGAATGCAGCGGGAGGCATGATCACACTGCGCCATACCTCCAACCCGCTCATCGGCTACGAGGCGACCTACAGCTTCAATCGAGCCAACCAGACATATTCAGCCCTTTCCTACGTCTGCCCGGTGAGCGATCCTTCGTGCACCCCACCCACGCCGGCGGCGGTCTCAGCGAATGCCCACGAGATCACTGGAGATTGGGTCCTATCGGTGCGCGTGGCTAACCTGCGGCCATTCGCTCTGGCCGGCATCGGTGTGCTGTTGAATCAGCCAGTCAGTGGGCAGAGCAGCACCGCTTCGTCGAGCAAGGCGGTGTATGTCTATGGCGCCGGGTTGGACTGGGGATTGTTGCCGCACATAGGGTTGCGCCTCCAGTATCGCGGCAACCTGTACAAGGCACCTGACCTCACTTCCCTCTATACCTCGACGGACCGGTTTACACACACCGCCGAGCCCATGATCGGAGCCTACTTCCGATTCTGAGCCGCACACTTCCGCAGCATCGGCGTGTTGCTATCATCGGCCCATGCGCATAGCCGTGATTGCCGACGTGCATGGAAATCTGCTGGCGCTCGAGGCTGTGCTGGCCGACATCGCCCGGCACGGCGTGGATCTGACAGTGAATCTGGGGGATGCAGTCAGCGGGCCGCTACAGCCTGCAGAAACAGCCAAGTTGTTGATGAAAAATAATTTGCCGACAGTGCGTGGAATCATGAGCGGCAACTGGCAGTGTTCCACGCGGAACACTTTGGCGAGAGCGACCGCTTTGCTGCGGATCGGCTGGATGCTGAGCAGCGTGCATGGCTGGCTGAATTCCCGGCTACGCAGGTGGTCGCGGGTGATGTGATGCTGTGCCACGGTACGCCGTCAGGCGATCTGGACTATTTTCTGGAGACTGTCAACGAAACAGGATGCCGCGCAGCCACGCTGGCGGAAGTAGAAACACGCGCGGAGGACTTCTCGGGATCGCTTCTGCTCTGCGGGCACACACATCTGCCTCGATGCGTAGAACTGGCTGACGGGCGGCTCGTGGTGAATCCCGGCAGCGTGGGGCTGCAGGCGTATGACGCGATTTGGCCGCATCCGCATCGCATCGAGACAGGCTCGCCGCATGCACGCTACGCGATGGCCGAGCGCAATGGCGCAGGCTGGCGAGTGGAGTTCGTACAGGTGGCCTATGACTGGGAGACGCAGGCGCAGCTAGCAGAGCGCAACGGCCGCCCGGAGTGGGCGCGGGCGCTGCGGACCGGGCTGGTCTGACCGGTCTCTTTACCGCCCGGCGACGAGAACCAGCGGGTCAGGTGCCACTCTGCAGGCCAGCGTCCCAGGCATATTCCAAGTCGTGCCGTCCTTGTAGGTAATGGATTCGAGCTGGACTGTCAGTACGGCAGTGAATCCGGGCAGTAGAAGATTGGCGAACACGCCTGGCTCTTTCCCGGTGGAAAACGTGACCGCGAGCACTCGGGTCAGGTCCGGCTGAAGGTTGCCTGTGGTGTACGTCTGCAGCGTGCGGTTCCTGCCAGAGAGTCCGCGCACAGTTACCTGGGCAGACGCAATCATTTGCGCCTGGCCCTGCGACAGAACGAGCCGTATGAGTTGTGCAGGTCCGGTAATGACCTGGAGCTTGCGGGCAGCGATCAGCTCGGCAGTTCCACCCTGCAGTGCATGCATCTGCACCGGGCAAGCGGCCTGCGGCAGGGCAATCGCGAAAGTTTGCGTGCTGCGGCCGTTCCCAGGTGGTGGAGCCGGGGTCGTGGAAGGAGTTTGGGCGGGTAAGCCGAAGGAACTGGACAGAATGAGGGCGACAGCGCAGAGACGGAGCATACAGCCTCCTTTGCGGACGCAATCCAATTACAAAACAAGGATACGCCGGAGATAAAGTGGCAGCAACGGCGTCGGGGCAGGTGGACCGTCCAGACAGAAGCCACTCAAGAGCGTGTGCGGCGGTGGCCACAGCGGGCGAAAAATGGTAACCAGATGCCCCTTGCCAGTGTCCGGCTGAGCTGGGTCGTGCTGTGTTACCGTTGCAATACGGCGTCCGGCGGAGCAGGTAGAAATCGAACGGACGGCGAAAGAATGGAAATGCCTCAGCAGCCGGAATTGATAGCGCCCCCGATGCCCGCAAGCCCGGCTCCTGAACCTGGAGCGGCCGCGGGCGGCCCGACCCCAGCGCCGGCTCAAGATGGCCATCCGCCGCAGCGAATTCCGCGCTGGCTCGTGCGTGCCGAACTTTTTCTGCGGGTGATGCTGCGCATCTATATCGGTTTGGCCGTCTGCTATGCGCCATGGTCTCCCATGTTCTGGGACCAGAATCCGCTCTTCGTGCAGTTCCCCACGCTTTCCATCTACGCGGCGCATGGAGCGGTCCGCGGTATCGTGTCCGGGCTGGGCCTGCTGAACATGTGGATCGCGCTCAAAGATGCGATTCGATACCGGCACAGCTGATAGAACAGGGAACCCACCACAATGGCTTCAGAAGCAAAAGCACCCGACACCACTGAGAGCAAGGCCGCACGGCTGCCCGGAATCGGTGCGCCGCCACAACTGGCCAAGGCTCCGCTTGCCTACGAGAACCCCGCCTTTCTGAACAGCGCCGACGGGCGGCTGATCCGGATTGTGTCCGAGTTCATGGAGCCGCTTGCGCGGTTCCGCCACGAGCAGATTCAGGACACGGTGGTGTTCTTCGGCTCGGCACGCTTCCGCGGGCGTGAGGAAGCCGACCATGAACTGGAGCTGCTAGATAACACCGGCTCCACGCGCCCGGCGCCCAGCGAGGAGCAGCCAGCCAGCGCGCCGGAGATCGCCTCTGGCCACGCGACCGACCTGCAGCGCAAGCGCGCCGTAGCCGCTGTTGAAATGGCCCGCTACTACGAGGACGCGCGGCGGCTTTCGCACATGCTCACGGAGTGGGCAAGGACGGTTCCTTCAAAGCGGCACCGTTTTGTGGTCACTTCCGGCGGTGGGCCGGGCATTATGGAAGCCGCCAACCGCGGCGCTTACGAGGCCGGCGGCAAGACCATCGGCATGAACATCAGCCTGCCCTTCGAGCAGTTTCCAAATCCCTACATCACGCCTTCGCTCAACTTCGAGTTCCACTACTTCTTCATGCGCAAGCTTTGGTTCGCGTATCTGGCCAAGGCTCTGGTGGTCTTCCCGGGTGGTTTCGGCACGTTGGACGAGATGTTCGAGATTCTCACGCTGGTGCAGACCCACAAGATCGCCAAAAAGATCACGGTTGTGATCTACGGGTCGGAGTACTGGAAGAAGGTATTCAATCTCGAAGCGTTGGTGGACACCGGCGCTATCTCGCCGAAGGACATCGAACTCTTCCAGTTTGCCGACACGCCCGAGCAGGCTTTCGAGATGCTGCGCGACGGGCTCACGCAGAACTTCCTCATTCCGGAGGCAGCCGCTGAGGCCGCGCATGCGGCACAGCCTGAGCTGCTGAACGGCACCACCCTCGAAGACTTTCTGGGACCGGAGTTCACGAAAAACGGGCGATAGCTAAGGCAATGGGGTTCGTGCCTGCATACTGAGTGTGTGCCATTCACACCTGCCCATGCCGCCGCCGCTCTGCCCTTCCGAAACGCGCGACTGGTTCTTTCCGCACTGGTTGTTGGAACCTTCGCGCCCGATTTCGAATTCTTTCTGCGCCTCGAGCCCAGGGGCGGGTTTAGTCACACGTTCGCCGGCGTCTTCCTGTTCACGCTCCCGGCCGCGTTGGTCATGCTTTGGGTTCTTCACCGATGGGCGAAGTTCGGCGCAGTGGCGCTGATGCCGCAGCCGCTTCGCTTTCGACTGACGACGTATCTGAGTAGTTTCCGCTTCGGCGGCCTGCGGCGGTTTGCCCTGATCGTTCTTTCCGTGCTAGTGGGCATTGCCACGCATGTCGCGTGGGATTCGTTCACGCATTCGAGGAGTTGGATTGTCCAGCATTCGCAGTTCCTGAACCAGGTGGTTCATCTGCCCCATGTTCACCCCACCCAGGTCTGCCGGATCGTGCAACACACAAGCACCGTCGTGGGGTTGGCGATTCTCTGTGTCTGGTTTGCAGGCTGGTATCGCCGCACGCCGCCAGTAGCGCCGCCGGCGGAGGCGATCTCTCCACGGAAAAGAACGATGCTCTGGATCGTGCTGCTGGTTCTGGCCGCAGTGTGCGGCGGGGTCCGCTTTCTCGCGGGCGCCGCGTTCGCCGGTTCGTGGTCGCATCTCAAGTGGTATCTGGGAGACGCCATTCTCACTTGGATTGCGGCGATCTGGTGGCAACTGGCAGCGATGGGATACTTTCTGAAGCCTTCGCGGGATTGAGCGTCACGTGTGGTGGCGCGGCAATTAGAATCCCTCGCACTCCCTGACTGACCTGGAGGTCGAGCCGTGTCTCGAGCTCTTGCGCCACTCTAGCGCTCTGAATGAATCAGCGTGTAGCGCACCTGAACCTGTCCGCCATCCGGCATCTTCTGCAGCCAGAACTCAAAAGAGCCGATGCGGGATGAGACCGTCGTGGTCAGGAAGGGCTTGTTCTTCCATGTGCCTCCATCGCATATGGAAGCGCTGTATCCGCCGCCCATCAGGAATTTTCGGTGCAGGGCATACTCCAGCTTGGCGCGATCCACGTCAAACGCAGCCTGCGCGGCATGGTTGAGCGGAATGGTGGGATAGACCACGACCTCCGCCTGCCAGCGGGGAGTGAAGTTGAAATCGAGGACCGACCACACCCAGATCGAGCGAGCGCCGTGCGAGTCGGGGCCCACATCCTGCGAAAAGTAGAGCACCTAGGTAAGGACTACTCTTCTGTTGAGACGGAGTTCTGCGCCCGCACCCCCGAATAGCAGTTTGTCCTTGTCCTGGCCTCCACCGTAGATGCCGATATCGGGCAGAATCCACCTGCCGCGCTGCTGCGAGTACTCCACCAACTCGTAGGTCAGCACATGCGGTGTCTGTAACTGTTCCCCTGTGCGGACAACGTAAGTAGAGACAACAGGAGTGTGGTGGGGGACAGTCTCCTCAGCGGCGAGTCCGTTGATCCAACCCAAAAACATAAGACAATCAATAAGACAACTGCGCATTGCAACTCTTTCGCAAACATCCGGCGCGGGGAGCTGCCTTTCCAATTTTATTCTTGCAGCTGGAGATGTAATTGCATGTTTAGTGTCGAATATTAAGTATTGCGCACGTATTATGCGCACATTTGCCGTGAATGGGAGTTGCGCGCAGCGGACTGGATTGATCGCCGATTCCTGCCGTCTTAAGTCGCTCTTGCACTGGCCGTTACTCGGCTGATTCGTATGCCAAATTGAACCGCTGTTTGTGCACTGTTAACGCCCTGTTGATGCGCTTACCCAATACTGTCAGCAAGGAAAGCCGAGACAAACGGAGTCAGGAGGGGACGTGGCCCATTCGACCATCTCGTACCTGTGGCGCGACCAGAAGGCAGCAGAGGGGTACCGCACGGGTGTGTCCCTGCACAGCCATACCAACCAGTCGAAGGAGACGCTCGACTTTCTGGCCAACTTCGGCAACCAGTATCCGTTCATGCGGCCGCTGCTGTCGCGCATGGAGCGCCGCTCAGAGGAGATGCACGGCGTGAAGGTGGACTACGCGGCCAGTTACTGGACGCCGCCCATGACGCCCAAACTCGCATTCGATCTGGAGACGAAGCAGATTGAAGATCTCAATGTGGCGCCGATGGTGTCCATCTCCGACCACGACAACATCAAAGCACCCATGCTGCTGCGCACCGTGCCCAGCGCGCGGCAGATCCCGGTCTCAGTGGAGTGGAGCGCGCCTTACGGCGGTGTGCAGTCGTTCCACCTGGGCGTGCACANCCTTCCCAGCGCCCGCGCGCAAGAGTGGATGGCGACGCTGGCCGATTACACGGCCAATCCCACCGACAAGCGTCTGACTGAGATTCTGGTCGCGCTCAACGACGAGCCCAACGTGCTGGTGGTCTTCAATCATCCGCTGTGGGACCTCTACATGATAGGTGACGAGAAGCATCAGTTCCTCGTGAATGAATTTCTGCAGAAGAATGGTGCGTGGCTGCATGCACTGGAGCTGAACGGCCTGCGCCACTGGGACGAGAACCGCGCCGTGCGACGCCTGGCTGCGCAGTGGAACATGCTGTTAATCAGCGGCGGCGACCGTCACGGTGTAGAGCCGAACGCGAATATCAACCTGACGAACGCGGAGAGCTTTACAGAATTCGTGCACGAGATCCGGCGCGAGAAGCGGAGCGACGTGCTCTTTATGCCGCAGTACGCCGAGCCGTGGAAGCATCGCATTCTGCGCTCCACGCTGGACGCTATTCGCAGCTATCCTGAGTTTCCGCAAGGCTCGCGCACTTGGGATGAGCGCACGTATCATCCGGATGCGGACGGAATCATCCGGCCTCTTAGCGAGTTTTGGCCCAAGGGCCGCGCGCCTCTGGCTTTTGGCTGGCTGATCGCGATGGTGCAAATGCTGGGCGTAGGTCCGGTCTCCGGCAGCCTGCGGCTGGCTTGGAGCGAGTCGCACCAGCTGCGCCTTGCGCTGGGCGACAACGAGGGATAAGCTTCGCTCGTCTATGGTAGGTTTTCAAGGACGATGAAATCTCCAGTGCCGCGCGTGGCGTACTTTCCCGACTCCTTTCACGAGGTGAACGGAGTTGCGCACACCAGTCGCCACTTTGAGGCTTTTGCGCGCCGGCGCAATCTGCCTTTTCTGTGTGTGCGCGCGGGCGACCGCGCCGAATCATTTGTCGAAGACGGTAATGTGTGCACGCTGGAGCTGCCGCGCGGCTTCCTCTCTTTCGCTCTCGAAAAAGACCTGCGCTTCGACCCTGCGTTTCTTCGTCACGTCCCGCTTATTGAAGACGTGCTCGAGCGCTTCAAGCCGGACCTGATCCACATCACGGGCCCAAGCGAAGTAGGCATGTTGGGCATGGGGCTGGCGAATCATCTGGGCCTGCCGCTTGCCGCAAGTTGGCACACCAACGTGCACGAGTATGCCGCGCGCCGCTCAGAGTGGCTGCTCAAGATGCTGCCGGCGCAGCAGTCGGCCGCCACTGA
>WSSedB1CaDRAFT_10000736_pt1 | contig 13438 bp, 10 predicted proteins | sample WetSurSB1Cattail_FD_9460 | JGI IMG/M metagenome (IMG submission 9460)
ACCCATAAACGATCCCGGACCTGTTCCAGGTTCTGCCGGCTTACCGGCCCGGGATATTTCCCAGAGAGCAGGCTTTTTAAAACGGTGTTCCTGTCGCGTGCCCGGTCAATGAACAATACCCGGTTATAACGGGCAAGTTCATACGAAATATCCTTAAAATTAAAGGCAATATCTGAATTCCAAGGCTGGAAACTGAATAAAATGATATCCCTGTTTTTTATGTATCGGTGCTGCATTTTTTAATTGGAAGGATCAGAGATCCAGGTTCTGTTCATCAACATTATTCAAAACAGCACCTATAAATTTACCCTTTTGATTTTTGAGGAATTCAATGGATTCCCTGTCTGACTCTCTAAGGGAATTCTTCGCCGAAAAAACAATCACCAGCCCTTCAACAAAGTCAGCAAGCTCCTTACTGTCTGCATGCGTATTGAGCGCAGCTCCTTCTATCAGGATATAATCATAGTGTTGCTTGAGCTTGTCCAGGTGATCCAGCACGTTATTTTTGGGAAGGATTTCCGAAGGCGTGTAATTCCCTTCTGCACAACCGATCATGTCAATATGGGCAATTTTGGTAACCGTAGTAATATTCCAGATCTTTTCAACACCTTCCGGCCCCTTCATGCTGAAAGTGATCAGGGTCGGTTTTGCGGAAAAATCCCGGGTCAGGGTATTGTTGCTGAAGTTGGCATCGATGAGTAGTACTTTTTTCTTACTCATACTGAAGGTATGTGCAAGGGACTCCAGAATGGTTGTTTTACCCTCCTGGGGCCTGGCGCTTGTAAACAGGATAACGCGTTTGCCGCTGCGCTCTATTTCATAACGCAGTTTGCGCAGGTTTTCTATAAGGAACATGTTATTGTCTTCCCTGTCGCTGCGCGGGGTGAAATCAAAATATTCCTGTAATGACTTTTTATCCAGTTCAATATGACCAACCGAAGATAAAACGGGCAGCCTGGTTTCATTTTTGAAAATAGTTGGTGTCCGTAAAGTTGAATCCAGAATTTCCAGGATGATGATAAACAATACGGAAAGGAAGAACATGGACAACCCAGCAATCGAAAGAATTAACAGGCCCCGGGCAGGTTCCGGCTTGATCGGGGGCTGACCCAGCAGGATCTGCTTAAAATTAAAGTCCGGGGAAACATCAATATCCTGCGAAGCAAAAATACTACTGTTATATTTTTCGAGATCTTTTTCTGCAATGGTCAGGTCGTTCTGGTAGGCATTGGCAACCACCTCCTGTCCACCGCCGGAAAATGCAATCTTGCGGAACTGCTCCAACCGCGATTTATACATTTCAATATTGTCGGCTGTTGAAGCTATGGCACTTTGCAGGTCTAGTTTTTCCTTAATCAGCTCCTGTTTCCGGTCGGCCGCTTTCATTGCCGGATTAGAAGGCAGTAAGTTGCCTCCCCGGCTGAGCTGGTTTATTTTATTGATATTGTCATCAATCTGTTTCTGAAGGTTTTGATCCACACCCCCTTTCAGGGCCAGTTTGGAAGCCAGCTCTTCATTGGTCCGGCGCAGTACAAGTATTTCATCGCCGTGGTTACTGAAATTTCCACCCGTTATGGCCGCCGGATTTGCATTGAGATCACGCAACTGGTCATTGATACTGTTGAGTCGTTGCCGGTAATCATTCTGGTTGGCCTGCTGGGCTGTCAGGGAGGAAGTCAGTTCCTGTACGGCACTCATGGCTGCGGTCGCCGCATCCCCCGGATTGGGAGTCCCGATCTTATCCCGGAATCGCTGGAGTCGGTTGCGCAGGGTATCCACTTCCCTGCGTTTGCTTTCCCGCAGGCTGTCCAGTTTATACAAGGATTCCTTGGTATTGGTGGAAGTAAGGGAGTTAAAAAACTCCTTGAACTTGACTCCGATCTTGTTGGCAACATAGGCTGAAAGTTCAGGATTTTCAGAACTGAAGGAAACGTTGATGTAATCCGTTTTGGGCACCCTTTCCACCGTAAGTTTCTTAAGAATATTCTCCTCGTCATATTCATATAAGTTAAGCAGATTCCAGACCATTTTATCCTGGGGGTCGTAAGTGGATAATAATTTCAGGTTACTTAGCCGGTCCCTTAGGATCAGCCGGGCCTTGGGCAGGTCGGCATTTTTAAAGGCCGTATCATCTTTGTATTTATTTCCCAGATTCCTGAAAGGGTGTTGCGAATCCAGGTCGTGGAGCATCAGGTCGTATGAAACCATAGCCAGGACGATCGGCGATTTAAATGTTTCGATTACATTATTGATGCGGAAATCAATCTGGTTCACGTCGAAAATCTCCGTTAACTGGAGGCTTACCTTTTGCGTCTGGGAAAAACCCGTGGAATATTGGGCGGTGGAAATATAATCCCTGGGAATTATAATTCTGAAAATAATGCCTCCAAGGAGACCCAGTACCAGGCAGAACAGGATAGTCCATCTCCTTCTGACCAATACTTTAAAAAGATAAATAATATCCATGGGTAAGACTTTTATAATTTCATTTTAACGAGACAATCAGCGTACCGGTCCTTCCCAGGATACTCAATTTGAAAGGAAAAAAATGGATTATTGGAGATTCCCGTAGCTTATGCGTTCAGAATAACAGGCCGGAAACTCAGGCCGGGATAACAGATAATGATATTGTATTCGGGTAATCAGCTGATTATGATAAACCAAACGGGTCAAAAATAATAATAAATTCCATAAAGTAAAATTTATTAGATACCGGTAACAGTCCCGATTTGCATCGTTGAATGAATTTTAAGAATATATTTTTTAAGTGCCGCCCCTTCAGCTGAATCTTCTAAATTAGCGGCCTACCAATTGCAGATGATGCTGAGATTTTTATTCTTTTTCAGTTTTTTGCTTGTTTTTTATTGCTATATCGGATACGGTATCCTGATTTATTTACTGGTGAAACTGAAAAAGCTTTTTCCTTCGAATTCCACCCTGCAGCCGGTTCCGGATTTTGAACCGGAAATCACCCTGGTAGTTGCTGCGTATAATGAAGCCGATTTTATTGAACGGAAAATCCGGAACAGCCTGGAACTGGACTATCCTACAGGTAAACTACGAATGATTTTTATCACGGATGGATCCACGGACGGAACACCTGAGATCATCCGGGAATTCAGTCAAATCCTTTTGCTGCACCAGCCGGAAAGAAAGGGAAAGGTGGCAGCCATGAACCGGGCGATCAAATATGTTGAAACGCCGTATGTAATTTTCAGTGATGCGAATACCCTGCTCAACACCTCCTGTGTGCGTGAAATTGTTAAACATTATATAGATCCCCGCGTAGGAGGGGTTGCGGGGGAGAAGAAAATCATTTCCAAACAAAAAGACATGGCAGCTGGTGCCGGCGAGGGTATTTACTGGAAATATGAATCCCTTTTGAAAAAGCTGGATTCCGAATTCTATACAGTGGTCGGGGCGGCTGGAGAACTATTTTCAGTAAAAACCGAATTGTTTCATGAAGCTGCCGAGGATACGATTATCGAGGATTTCGTACAGTCCCTGCAAATATGCATGGAAGGTTATGTGATCCGTTATGAACCCAGGGCATTTGCCGTTGAAACCGCCTCTGCCACCATGCGAGAGGAGCAAAAACGCAAAATCCGGATTGCGGCCGGCGCTTTTCAGGCCATGAGAATTCTGAAAAACCTTTTTAATTTCCGGCGATACCCCGTTTTATCCTTTCAATATATTTCACACCGGGTACTCCGTTGGACGTTATGTCCCATTTCACTGATTGTATGTTTTATTTCAAATTTCCTGCTGGTTCATTATGAAGCAGCGGGTTTTTACCAAGTAGTTTTACTCGCACAGATCGTATTTTATGCAATGGCAGTAACGGGCTATCTATTTGCCAGCCGGAATCTGAAAATAAAGGCGCTTTATATTCCTTACTATTTCTTATTCATGAATTTGTCAGTATTTATGGGCTTTTACCGGTTTATCAGGAATAAACAAACTGCCCTATGGGAAAAAGCAGCCAGGCATTCCCAACATTAAAAACCGCTCAGGTCATGATTTTATATAATCCAAATCCCAAAAAAAGCATTTTAATAATTTGGTTCTTTAGGAAAAACACTTACTTTTATCGTAGAATTTCAAAAAGTCCGGTTCAATACCTCTGAAGTCTCTCTAATCCCAAAATGGGAAAATAATCAGTCATCTATCCTTGAAATCCCCGATTGCTGATTTTTTACTTTTTAATACTGAATGCTAGTTTAAATCCAGGATATATCCTTTGATGCTGATACCTTATGTTTAACCACCTAAAAAGTATTCCAACCTACTGAGGAACAGAGTCTAAATTTTTTAATGACTTCTGCCCATGAAAAAACAGATTTTAGCCGTAGATGATAGTAAGGCGATCCGGTTTTTACTACAAACTGTACTTGGAAAATCTTACCAGGTGATTACTGTACCTGATGGTTGTTCCGCTATGCACTGGTTGTCGAAAAGAAACTTTCCCCACCTGATTATTGCCGATCCGCAGTTACCCGACCTGGAAAACTGGGAACTCATACAACAATTGTCGTCCAGTGGTATTTATAAAAATATCCCGGTGATGGTGCTCTCCGGGCTCGGTGTTGAAGAAACGGAAGAAAAATGTGCCGCTTACCAGGTGCAAAATTATTTTCTGAAACCGTTTAACCCGGTAGAGCTGGTTCATGCCGTGCAACAGATGATAGAAAATAAATCGTTTGATACCTATTACCCAATGAAAGCAGTTTAATCGCCTGCTAAACGTACTTTATGAAAATTAAACTTTAACCTGACTATGGATTTTACATTTTTACCCAAAACCGCTTACAACGGAAAATCATTTGTAAGGTATAACCTGCGTGCAAAAGAGGTTTCTGCAAGTCCTTTAATTAATTACAACGGATTTTTTTATATCGGCAAAAATTCTGCCAACGTTGAGAAACTTGTAAAATTATTCAAACGGGGTTATGCTTCCGAAAGTCTCGGGAACGCCCGCGCTGAGCTGAAACGCCAGCTGGATCAGGAAAAAAACGCGCTGCCCGAGGTTATTATCTGTGAATCGATTTTTGATTTTTCCGCAGTGAAAAGTTTTGTTCAGTATCTCCGCAGCAACCCGGCATTCACAACCATTCCATTCATAGTGGATTCCGTAAATTTATGCGATATGGAAATGGGCCTTTATAAAAAGCATATGATGGCCGATGACATCATTCATGTTGAAGGGGCTGAACAAAATGCACTGGTCGGCAAAGTCCACTTTTTGAATAAAGTAAAATCGAAAGCCAACGAATTGAAAAGCAGCCTCAGGGAAGATGAAGCGCTGGTTGTGCCAACGGTTAATATCCACATAATTTTAAAACGGACTTTTGACATTCTGGTTTCAATAACCGCCCTACTGCTGTTAACTCCCCTGTTTATCCTGATTGCACTTGCAATCCGGATTGAATCCAAAGGGCCCATTTTTTATATTTCCAAAAGAGCCGGCCGCGGTTATAAAATATTTGATTTCTATAAATTCAGAACCATGTTTGCCGGGGCAGATCTCCGTATAAATGAACTTTCACATCTGAATCAATACGCAGAATCCCAGGCAAAGGGTCCTTCTTTCTTTAAAATCAATAACGACCCGCGTGTTACCAGAGTGGGTCTCTTTCTTAGAAATTCGAGCCTGGACGAACTGCCCCAGTTGCTGAATGTATTGCTTGGAGACATGTCCCTGGTTGGAAATCGTCCCCTGCCTTTGTATGAAGCGGCTACGTTGACCACAGACCTGTCTGCACAACGTTTTCTTGCACCGGCAGGTATGACCGGACTCTGGCAGATTAAAAAAAGGGGTCGGGGCGACATGTCAGTCGAAGAAAGAATCAACCTGGATATTGACTATGCCAACAATTACAGTTTTATGTACGATCTCTGGATCATGGCCAATACTCCGTCTGCATTGATTCAAAAATCCAGCACTTAACTTTCACGGGTCCGCTTTCAGTATTACCTTCCCGGAATGAATTCATTGGGAGGAGATAAGCAGTGCCTGGTTTCCATTATTACCCTGAATTATAATCAGGCTCCGGTTACGGCGGCGTTTTTGGAATCCGTTAAGACCCTTCTTTACAAAAATTTCGAAATCCTCGTTTGCGATATGGCATCCGGGCTGAATCCGGAAACCGTATTCAACCCGGCGGATTATCCCAATACCCGCTTATTGTTGAGTGATAAGAACCTGGGATTTGCCGGGGGCAATAACTGGGGTATCCGGCAGGCAAAAGGAGACTTTATTTTCATAGTAAATAATGATACGGAATTGACCCCGGACATTATAAATGTCCTGCTCCAGCCCTTTTCTCAAAATCCGGATGTCGGGGTTGTTTGTCCAAAGATTAAATATTTCGCTGACCGGCGGATCATCCAGTATGCCGGTTTCCGCAAGATGAATCCCTTTACCGGAAGAACTTCCGCCATCGGGGACCTGGAACCGGATAACGGTCAATATGATATCGCAGGTCCCACCTATGGTGCCCATGGGTGCGCGATGATGGTAAGGAGAACAGTCATAGAAAAAACCGGCATGTTCCCGGAAAAATTTTTCCTGTATTATGAAGAGTGGGACTGGTCGGCCCGCATTCAGAAAGCCGGTTACCTGATCTGGTACCAGCCTGAAGCCATTGTTTACCATAAAGAATCCATGTCGGTCGGCAGGGAAAATCCTTTGAAAGCATATTATCTTACACGGAACCGGATCCTGTATATGCGTCGTAACAGCGACCCGTTTCACCTGATTGTATTCACTCTTTTCTTTGCCTTTTTCGCCCTGCCCAAGGCCATATTCACTTACCTTAAAAAAGGGCAGCGGAAACATTTGAAAATGTTCCTGAAAGGGATTGGCTATAACCTCAGCCATTCAGCCAAATCGGCCCAGTGATCCCCGGTTAATTTCCGTCGGAAGTGAAAGACTTCGGTGTATGGATGAATTCCGTCCGGTTTTTTTTCATCTTGAATACAGCGCGGACCATGGAAAACATGAGCAGGGGGACGTGTCCCAATGCAAGCAGGGTTCGCATGCTGTAAAAACTGAGTGGTATCGAAATGAAAAGGGTTAAAAAATACAGACACATCATGGTAATCCAGACCGGCGGATCAGGCTGCAGCAGGGGCAATTGCAAAATAACCTGAAACAGAAGTATTATAATAATAATACAAAATACCAACATGGTCAGCACCCGCGGAAGCAATAAATTCTGAAAGAACTTATTATAGAAAAGAATCGTTTTCTGTGCCCTTTTCATATCTATATCAAAAAAGCGTTTTACATGGTTTACCTGGGCTTCCAGCCAGCGTACCCGCTGCTTTTCAAATACAACGACACTGGCTACTTTCTCATCATACACAAAGGCATCATCCAGAAATTCCATTTTAATATTGCGCTGCATCAGCTGCATATCGATTTCCCGGTCTTCGCCCGGGTTTTTCAGGATCTCCTTTGATGAAAAAATTTCACGGATCAGGCCCGTTTTAAAAGCCATTCCGGAACCGATAGGTGCTGCTGACAAGCCTGCTAAAGACGGCCCCCGGCGAAAGAGGTTGATATTGATCTCCTCGCTCATCGCATCAAGCAGGGCCACCGGGGTATTTTTATTCTTGGCCGTGCGGTGACATTGCACGGCCTGGAATCCGGCATGAAATGCGGCATTGACTTTTTCAAGGCAGCCCGGTGCCATGATATTGTCTGCGTCCAGGATCATTACAATATCAGAATCAGCCACAGCCGGAGATTCCAGGGCTGCATGCAGAGAGCGTGACTTCATGCTCAGGTCCACTTCCAGCACATCCACGGGAATTTCTTTTAATGCCTTCACTGTTTCAGGTTGTAATTTATCCGCTATAACAGTCACTGTAAACCGGGAAAACGGGTAATCATGTGAGATTGCATGACGCGCCGTATCCTCTATGATATGGTCTTCCCGGATACAGGGAATAAGCACGGCAATCAGGTACTTATCATGTTGCAGCAGGAATTTTTTTCCCCTGATGAACCGTCCGCAAAAGGCAATCACTAAAAGATAGAGTGTGTTGGCAGCGAAATATATGAATACCGCCCAGCTAAGAATATGCCCTAAGAGATAAATCGTATTCATGCCGTTCTGAATGGCTTATAAAATGATTTCGTTGCCAGGGCCAACATAGGTTTGTCCCCTGATGTATCCCCATAAACGTATATTTCTTCATAATCAGCCAGTCTCCAACGCTCCCGAATTCGGGCCACTTTTTGCTCACCATAGCAATTCTGTCCATCAATTCTGCCGGTGATCAAGCCATCTTTAACTTCGAGCCGGGTGGCGACCAAATCCAGGGAAAGGCGGTTGGTCCATTTCCTGATCCAGTTCCCGGCTGAGGCAGAAATAACCGCGATTTCAAAACCACGTGTTCGCAGAAGGTCGATTTCCTTTTTCGCTGCCGGGCGGATCAGCCCGGGAAGGACTTTTTCTGCAAACAAATCACATTTCTCCTGGAAAAAACCTTCCGGTGTGCCCGCAAAAAAATAAGAAAGTATTTTCTGTTTTGCCTGGTCATTTGGTAAAAGTTTCAGCTTATAAGCAACAAGCCAGGGGGCATGAAACATAAAACCGGTATAAAAAGCGGCCCTGCCTTTCTGGAATTTAATGATTTCAAGCAAAGTATCTTTTGTAGTTATGGTACCGTCAAAATCAAAAAAAGCAATCTTTCTGCCACTCACAACTTCATTTTTTTAAACTGGAATTCCGGAATGCACTGTATGATAAGCATAATATATCTCCAAAACCATTTTACATAAATAATATTCTTCTTTTTAAGATACGCTTTATAAATCAGGTCTGCAACTTCTTCAGGTGTGGAAGTAATCAGTTTTGGCAAGGGTAGGTTCTCAGTCATTTTGGTATAAACGAAACCCGGTTGCACGGTCATCACGTGCACCTGGTCCTTAAAACATTTATTGCGCAGGCCGGCCAGGTAAGTGGTAAATGCGGCTTTGGCACTTGCATAAATGAGTTTACTCGCACGTCCACGGTCGCCGGCCACCGAACTGATACCGATAATGGTTCCCTTCTTCCGGGCGATATAATATTTAGCGATCACATTTAATATCGAAACGCCCCCCGTGTAATTGGTATGGATCATTCTTTCTGTCAAATGCCAGTCGTTGAATGCCTGTTCCTCATCATCGAGGATTCCGAAAACACAGATGCTGATATCCGGTTTCGGCTGAAGGGAACTGAAGAATTCCGAATGGGATCCATATTGCAGGGCATCGAAAGCCACGGACCTGCAGTTAACACCATAACGGATATGGATATCCGATTCGAGGGGTTGGAGCTGTTCCGGTTTTCTGGCAGCCAGGAGAATATCGAATTTTCCGGATGCAAATTTCCTTGCTATGGCCATCCCGATATCAGAGGTGGCTCCGAGGATAAGTACTGTTGCCATGGAGATCAGTTAGTTGTTAATAATAACCTGTCTGACTGGATGGAACGGATTTTTTCATCCGGGTTATATTTCCTGACAATATCCTTAAATTTTTCCAGGTCGGGGTACCCGTGCTGCAGGATTTCAGGTTTCATGCGGGCATCCTTCGACATATATAACCGGCCCCCGTATTGAAGTACAATCCGGTCGAGCTCATCAAGGAATTCCAGGAGGCCGGGTTTAACCGGGAAATCAAGGGCCAGGGTATAACCTTCCTTAGGAAAAGATATGATACTCTCCTGTTTACCGAATACTTTCAGTACGGCAAGGAATGAACCCAGACCTTTATCACTGATACGGTGCAGAATCTCAACCAATCCCCTTTTTGATTCCAGGGGAAGCACGAACTGGTATTGCACAAACCCTTTTTTACCATAGCCGCGGTTCCAGTGCAGGATGGCATCCAGCGGATAGAAAAAGGGTTCATACCCAATTACGTTATTGATTTCCTTTTTAAAATTTTTGGAGTAAAAAAGGAAATTGAATGCCCGTACGCTAAAGGGATTCAGCACCCAGGAAGGCAGGTTAAAAGGAAAATTGACCTGTTTTTTTTTGGGTAGCTGCAGGGGATCATTTTGTCGTTTGGGGTCCAGTTCCTTTACCCCGGCGTGCTCCCCGAGCATCAGTATACTTCTCCCGAAATGAGGGCCCTTTTTCAGGCAATCGATCCAGGCCACAGAATAGGTGTACTCCCGGTATTCTTCAAAAAGCCGGATCAGTTCTTCCAGGTTCCCGGCCTTGACCTGTTTTTGCCGGATGAAGGAAGTTTCTATTGGCTTCAGCCGGAATGTTACACGGCTGATCACACCGGTTAATCCCATGCCCCCGCAGGTAGCTTCGAATAAGTCGCCATGGATTCCAGGTGTACAGGAAATGGTTTCTCCGGATGCCAGTACGATATCCATTTCCAGTACATGGTTAGAAAAGGAACCGTCAATATGGTGATTTTTTCCATGCACGTCGCTGGCAACAGCTCCTCCCACGGTGATAAATTTGGTGCCGGGTGTTACCGGAAGGAACCATCCGGAGGGTACGATCACGTCCAGAATCCGGTCGAGGGTGAGTCCGCTCTGACATTCAAAAATACCGGCCTGCCTGTCGAAAGAAAGGATCTTGTCGAATTTGAGTGTGGAAATGGTGGTTTTGGCCAGGGATGCATCTCCGTAACAACGTCCATTGCCACGCGGAATAAAGCCATTCTCTTTTAAAATCAACTCCCGGAGCCGGTCAGGAAATGAAAAATATTCTTCATTGGCTTCTATGACCGGGTAATTACCCCAATTGGCAATTTGCTTTTTCATCTTTTGAAAATGGTTACGTCCCGTAAATATAAAATCACATATATGCTGAAAACCCATAAGGCAAGCGTAACCTGTATGAAATGGTCTTTATACAGGATCTCTGTCGGAGAGCCTGATTTTTTTAATACAAACGTGATCTGGAGGTAACGCATCAGGCCTGCAATAACAAACAGGCTGGAATAATATAAACGGTCTGTACCCAGCCGCATGACCGTAAGGGGTGAAACCGTATAATTAATATAAGCAACAATAATGATGGCGCTCGATAATCCGAGCAGGGTATTGAGAAAATCCAGGTTGTATCCGCTCATCGATTTACGCATATCTGTTCCCGTTGTACCTTTTAGCAGCAGGTCGTCCCTTCTCTTGGCGATAGCCATAAAAAGAGACAGCAGGAAAGTCATGATGATCAGCCATTCGGAGGTGTCCACTTTAGATATAACCGCCCCGCCTTTAACACGAAGCACGAACCCGGAAGAAAGTATCAGGATATCGAGAATGGCAAAATTTTTAAGCCCGAAGGAATAAGACATGTTGATTAGAAAATAAAGGCCCAGGATAAAAAGGAAAAGAAAATGCGTGTCTGCCAGATAACCCATGAAACTCCCGAAGATCAGCAGGACGATACAGATGATTAAAGCCACCGGTTTTTTAACCTTGCCCGAAGCCAGCGGGCGTTTGCTTTTTACCGGGTGTTTGCGATCTTCTTCTATATCCCGGTAATCGTTGATGATATAAATACCGGACGCGAAAAAACAAAAGGCCAAAAAGCCTTCCAGAATATGGGGAACCCGGGAGGAGACAAAAAACTGTCCTGCAAAAAAAGAGGGAACGATTAAAAAAAGATTTTTTGCCCAGTCCTTGGGTCTCAGCAGCTTAATGTAATATTTCATTCGGGAAAAACTGGTGTTAATATACAACCATAATCTGTTTTCCACAATATGCCGGTGAAACCGGAAGCAGATTTGGGTTAATTTTGTTTTCCTTGATGAGCAGGAATTCCCCGGAGATATTAGCAAGCCCGATCGAGTACCTGAAAGGTGTTGGACCGCAGCGGGCTGCGATTTTACGCAGGGAACTGGGTATAGATACATTCAGGGACCTGCTGGAATTGTACCCTTACCGGCACCTGGATAAATCCCGTGTTTCCGCTATTGCTGATATTTCCGCTACAACTGAATTTATCCTGGTAGCAGGTTTCCTGGGTTCCTTACAGATACTGGGAGAAGGAAAATCAAAAAGACTGGTCACAACCCTTAAGGATGCAACAGGTTCCCTTCAGCTGGTCTGGTTCCAGGGGATCTCCTGGATGGAAAAGAATCTGAATCCCGGTTTCAGGTACCGGGCATACGGAAGAATTGGGTTTTATAACGGTGAACCGCAGCTTACCCACCCGGAAATTGAAGGATTTGATGAATTAAAGGGAGATGCCTCCCCCTTACAGCCTATTTATCCGAGTACAGAAAAATTAAAAGCCAGGTCCCTGGGCGGGCGGCAAATTGCCAGACTCACCCAACAGTTGCTTTCGCAATTGAAGGAAAAAGACCTGCCAGAGTTTATACCGGCGGAAATATGCCTGCAATTGGGCCTGATATCCCGATTCCGGTCTTTTCAGTCTATTCATTTCCCTCCGGCAGCCCCGGTATATCAGCAGGCCGTTTTCCGGCTGAAATTTGAAGAGTTTTTTTTGAATCAGGTGAGGACCGGAATGATCAAAACACAACGACAAAAACAGTCCCGCGGCGTAATATTCAGCCAGGTCGGCCGGCTCTTTCATGATTTCTATTCGAAGGCCCTTCCTTTTGAGCTGACGGGAGCCCAGAAAAGGGTAATAAGGGAAATCAGGCAGGATACGGCCACCGGGCACCAGATGAACCGGCTTTTACAGGGAGATGTGGGCAGCGGTAAAACCATGGTGGCCCTGCTGTCCATGCTGCTGGCTGCTGATAACGGCTTTCAGAGCTGCCTGGTGGCGCCTACCGAAATACTAAGTAATCAACACGCCCTTCATTTTACCAGAATGCTTCAGGATTTACCGGTCACCGTCAGGCTCCTGACGGGATCCGTGAAAGCGGCTGCCCGGAAAAAAATCCTGGAAGAGCTTGCCAGTGGTTCGGCAGATATCCTGATCGGCACCCATGCCATACTGGAAGACCCGGTCCTGTTTAAAAATCTTGGATTGGCCATTATCGACGAACAGCATCGTTTTGGTGTGGCCCAGCGGGCGAGGATCTGGAAAAAAGCCAGCATCCCGCCCCACGTGCTGGTTATGACGGCCACCCCCATTCCCCGCACCCTGGCCATGACGGCTTATAACGACCTGGACTACAGCGTAATTGATGAGTTACCGCCTGGCAGGCAACCCGTCAGAACGGTGCAGCGTTATGAATATAACCGGCCTAATGTGATGGATTTCATAAAGGAAGAGATAAAAAAAGGGCGGCAGGCCTATATCATCTTTCCCCTGATCGAAGAATCTGAAAAGCTCGACTATGAGAACCTGATGAAGGGTTATGAAAACGTTAAAGCTTATTTTCCGGAACCGGCATATTATATCAGTATGGTACACGGAAGGCAGAAACAGGAGGTCAGGGAAACCAATATGAAACGATTTGTTTCAGGGGATACGCAGATCATGGTTGCAACCACCGTTATAG
>WSSedB1CaDRAFT_10000737_pt1 | contig 13428 bp, 13 predicted proteins | sample WetSurSB1Cattail_FD_9460 | JGI IMG/M metagenome (IMG submission 9460)
TCCGTAGCCTCCGCTTCCCAGCGGCCGGCGTCACGGAGACTGGCCAGCCTGCCCCACAGGTCGAGTTCATAGCTTACGCTGCCGGTAACATTGTGCGACCACGAACCGCTGCCGCCATTCAGGTTGTAACTCTTGCTGCTGTCGGCGCTGACGGTTACGGAAGGTGTCAGATTCGTGTTGGTAAGGCTGGACTGCAACCTGGCGCGCCGAACCTTGATAGTTGCAGCAGCCAGGTCGTTGTTAGTACGCAGGGCGCGGTCGATCAGATCATTCAGGAGCGGATCATTGAACGCCTTCCACCATTGTTGACCATTTGCCACAGCACTACCGGTGACGGCCTGGTTCTGCCACTGTTGCGGCATGTCAACCCGCGGCTGTTTGAACTCACTGTGCGGCAGAAGAGAGCAACCGGTGATGGAAACAAGCGTGAGCAATACAACAATTTTCAGTCTCATATGACACCTATTCAAATCACTACTCCCGTGCCAGTGCCTCGATCGGGTCGAGTCTGGCCGCATTGCGCGCCGGAAGAAAACCAAACAACACGCCGATCAGCGATGAACAGAGAAACGCAGCTGCGATGGATACAATGGAAAATTTCATGGAAATGGCCGTGACAAACATGGAAAACACCAACCCAACTCCATAAGAGAGCAGAATGCCGATCAGACCGCCGATCAAGCATACTAGCACCGCCTCGATCATGAATTGCTGCATGATGTCGCCATGCCTAGCGCCCACCGCCATGCGAATGCCGATTTCATGGGTTCGTTCGGTGACCGAAACCAGCATGATGTTCATGACGCCGATCCCGCCTACCACCAGTGAAATAACCGCAATTGCCGAGATCATCAGGGAGAGTGTGGCGGTTGTTTTTTTTACGGTTTTCAGGATGCTGTCGCTGCTGCTGGTGTAGAAATCCTTACTGCCGTGGCGCTGTTTCAGCAACTTGATGATACTCTGCTCCGCGATCTGGTTGGACATGCCGTCTCGGACCCGCACCGTGATGGAATTGAAATACTGCTGCCCCAGCAAACGGCTCATGGCCGCGGTATACGGCACCCAGACACTCAGGTTCTGATTGTTGCCGAAAGGGCTCTCCTTTTCCTTGGTTACGCCGATAACCTGGCAGGGAAGCGTACCAATGAAAATCACCTTGCCGATGGGATCTTCACTGTTGGTGAATAGCTTTTTACTGGTGTTTTGGTCGATTACCGCCACCTGGGCCTGGCGCTGGATATCGCTTTGGTCAAAAGACAAACCATGAGCAATCTCTGTGCCGCTGACCCGGAAGTACTGCTCCCCTACCCCGCTGATGGAGGCATTGGCCTTGATATTCCGGTAGCGCAACAACTGACTGCCGCTGGTTCCCGGTGTTGCGCTGTCTACGTAGACCTGCGACCTGAGCGCCTCCAGATCCGATGGAACCAGGGTATACACGCTGCCGGCCTGATCGTCACCCCAGTCGCTGCCGGGATAGATATCGATCACGTTGGTACCCATGGAGCTGATATCCTTGATCACCTTCTGCCGGGCCCCCTGCCCCAGTGCCACCACTGAAACAACCGAGGTGATGCCGATGATGATGCCCAGCATGGTCAATAACGTCCGCATGCGATGGGAGGCCATGGCTATCAGGGCCATTTTGAATGCTTCACTGAAACGGCCCCACTGCGCTTGCAGCAAGGAACCGGCCCCGGTGGCGGATGGCTTTTCCAGCTTTTGAACCGATTCTTTGGCAGGAGCATGGGGATTGGGCTGATCGCGGATGATTTCGCCGTCGCTGATCTCGATGATCCGCTGGGCATTGTTGGCCACCTGCATGTCATGGGTGACGAGAATGATGGTGTGACCACGGCCATGAAGTTCGTGCAGAATGCTCATCATCTCCTGACCGCTTTTGCTGTCCAACGCGCCGGTCGGTTCGTCGGCCAGAATCACGTCACCGCCGTTCATCAAAGCGCGGGCTATACTCACCCGCTGTTGCTGGCCGCCTGAAAGTTGGCCGGGACGATGGTCGCAGCGATCGCCAAGACCGAGACGGGCAAGCAGTTCGGCTGCGCGTTTGCGACGCCGGGCCTTGTTGAATCCGGAATAAATCGCCGGGATTTCCACATTCCGGGTGGCATCGAGATGAGGCAACAGGTGATAGCGCTGAAAGATGAAGCCGAAGTATTCCCGGCGCAACCTGGCCAACGCATCGCTGTCCAGTGTGCCGGTTTCCTGGCCATTGATCCGGTAACTCCCCTCGCTGGAGCGGTCAAGACAACCGAGGATATTCATCAGAGTGGATTTTCCCGAACCGGAAGCTCCCACAATGGCAACCATTTCACCGGCGTGGATGGTCAGATTGATACCTTTCAGGGCAGGTACCTTCTGGTCACCGGCTAAAAAACAGCGCCCGAGATTGTTCAGCTCAAGCAGAGGCGTGTTCATATCATCTCCGGGGCGGCGGTCCCGGCTGTGCGTTCTTTTCAACAGCCGGAAGCGTGCTGGAATCGCCGACAACGACCTTCTCGCCCTCTTTCAGGCCGTCAAGCACCTGAACGTTGACCCGGTTGTTAATACCGACGCGAATGACACGGGGTTCTGGGGTATCGTCACGCAAAATTTTAACCAGATAACGGCCGTCTTTCTGCTTGTCGCCCAAGGCCGAAACCGGAATCGTGAGCGTTTTCCTGGCTTCGTTCAGGACGATTACTGCCTGCACCGTCATGGAAACCCGCAGTTTATGATCCTGGTTGGGAACCTCGAACAGACCGTTGTAATAGATGGCCGTGCTGCTCGTGCTACTTGTACTACTGGTAGTGCTGCTCGACGTACTGCTGCTGGTGCTGGAAACCGGTCCCGGTTCCGTGGCGCGCAGTGTGCTGTAATAACGTGTATCTGCATCTCCCAGCAGGGTAAAATAGGTTTTTAGCCCCGGTTTGACCCGAGTGATGTCCGCTTCGGATATCTTTGCCTTGACAGTAATCACATCCAGATTTGCCAGGGTCAGGATGGTGGTGGCCGACTGGGTTGATACCACAGTCTGCCCCTCTTGAGTGGTAATGGAGATGACCACGCCATCCATGGGAGCAACAATCCGGGTATAGCCGAGATTGGCTCCGGCGGTGTCCACGGCGATCTTCGCCTTTTTGATCTGGGCATCCAGGGAAGCAATGGTGTAACGGGTGTTGTCAAGCTGTGCCTGGGCGCTCTCCAGATCGGCGCGGGAAGCTGCATCTTGGGCAACCATGGTGCTCTGGCGCTTGTATGCCAGTTCATACTGTTTCAGGAGAGCCTGAGAGGCTCGCTTCTGGGACTGCAGATTCGCAATCTGGGCCTCGGCATCCTTCAAGGTATTTTGTTGCAGGATTGGATCGATCTCCGCCAGTAACTGTCCCTTGGTTACCTTGTCACCCAGAGCCACATGCAACGTCTTCAATTGCCCGGAAACCTGCGCCCCCACATCAACCGTCTTGAAAGCATTCAACGTACCACTTGCCAGAACGCTTTCCTCGATATCCATGCGCGAAGCTGTCGCAGTGATATAGGTGATTTTCGCTTTAGAAAAAAAGAAGTGTCTGATCAGCAGACCTGCGCACAGAACTGCAATCAGCACACACAGCGTGATTCCGAGCTGTTTGCCGGTAATCTTTTTCATTGCATTCACTACCTCGGATGTCATTAAGGAAAAAAAGTTGAGAGACGAGTTGCTATGTAACACTTAAGCCTGCATAAAAACAATACCCTCCCCCTTGCGGGGAAGGGAAAAATGCAAGGCGCTGCCGCGAAGCGGCTGATGTTGTGGATAGCATCCAGAGGGGTAGAACATTATGTAAACCATAGATATGGCATGGCAATTCGTCATAACTACGTTTATGCTGTTGAAATTGAATCTTTATGTGGAAACGCTAGATAACGCCAGGCGCCGACACGTCTGAACAGCATCCTGACCGGCTCCCTCGGATCGTGTTCAACCAAGATTTTGTCCAGGTCACAAATGTCCATCACGGGACATCCATTTGCTTCGCAGATGATATCGCCAGTTGCAACCCCTGCCAAATCAGCCATGCTACCCAACCTGACCGTCTTAACAATCAGTCCCTCTGCCAAGTCCATTCCGCTTCTCATGGCAGGGAGACGGTCGATCCGGGTGACAACCATTCCCAGAACATCCAGCGTTGAAGACTGATTGTCAAGATTAGCCTCAATGTGATTGCACGCGTCCATGCATTTTTCTCCGTATTTCATAGTGAAATTATCAACCGCCTCACATCCGGGAATGTCAGGCGGTCGCGGTTCCTGCACATCATTTCATTCACTGTCACAATCGGCATCAGGGTGATGAGCCCGAGGGCCTCCACAAGGTGGCGGGGGCATGTGGTCCGGGCCTTCTTCGTTGCCGCATCTTGGACGAGGTCCCCGGTCATCGCCACACATCGGCTGTGGTCCATGCCCGTGTTTGAAGGGAGGTAACAGTTTTTCCGCAAGCGAGCGCTGTTCCGGCGTAAGCAGGGCGTTGACTTGGCTTCGCAACCTGGCTTTGGAAACGGTCAGGTCCACCTCTGTCTGTGCCTGTCTGACAGCAATAGCCCGGATTGCCGCTTCATCAAATGTCGCGGATTTCATGGCAACCTTAAGCTGTTTGCGGTATTCCGTCAGTTTCTGTCGCAACGGCTCAGTCTTCTCCTTGTCGTTTACAAAGAGCGCCTTGATCTTTGTTTGTTGTTCACTGGTCAACTTGAGCTGCCGAGTCATGTGATCGACCACCCCTTCCGGAGATGGAGGAGGGGGCATCCTGTCTTCCGGCTCCGCATAATGGCATGGCTTGTCATTGACCGGCGGTTCGACGCCGTTGCCACCGCCTGCCCAGACTCCGGTACCGCCGGCAGCCATGGTTGCCAGCAGCGCACATACGATAACGTTCCGTTTCATGAGTATTCTCCTTTTCGATGTTAATTCCTGACATTCCTTTATAACAATGTCCTAGTTGCCGATGCCGTCTCTCCCGCCATTTCCCGCTGAGGGAGGCGGGCCTTCGGGAACCGCCACCAACTGTCCGTCTAACGACTTGCAGGTTGCTTTGATGGTTGTGCCTTGCGGAGTGGTGATTACCACGGAGGCTCCCTCACTTTTATCCTTGCAAGCCTCGAACGCTTCTTGGGGAGGTTTTCTGCGCTCACCAAACCCTCGCGATTCAGCGGTCGCCCATACCGAGACCGGCATCAGGACGGCAAGCACACAAAGAACAGCTTTTCTGCTAATGCGGTGTAGTTCCATTAATCTCTCCTTTACTGGTATTATGAACTGGAGCAATCGACGAAGGCCTGTTCCGTAACTCCATGTTTATAATCCTACAAGGTGAATATGATGGAAATATGTAACAATTAAGGAGAACTCATGTAACGCGCGTGTTGTGCCGTTGACAATGCAACGAAAAAAGCTGCCTTCACGAGAAGGCAGCCAGTCAGACTACATAAAATACACATCAGGCACTTTCGACAGACTCCATAGCAATGCCTCAGTCAGTCGGCATTACCGGCATCCTCAAAGAGGTCCAGCCGTCCGTTTGGAGTCGTTGCAGGCGTCATCAAGCATACTGCGTTGAAGAAACCAGAGAAGTACTGCTGGAACTATTATTCTCGGCATAGCTTGCAGTACTTTGCAGCATATAGCTTTTTATGGCAGCAATAATAACATTTTGCAGATTGCTGGCCGAGTTGCTGCTGTCGTTGCTGGTGCTATTTGAAGATGCCATTTTTTCTAAAGATGTCAGTGCTGAACTGGCATCAGTGGTATTTCCCGAATGTAGTGCCGAGCTTAGGGTTTTGAGCAATGATTCAATACTGGATGTACTTGAAGTTGAACTGGTGGAAGAGGCGTCACCGGCGCTAGTCACGCTTTCGGCAGGAGGAGGTGGCGGTGGCCCCTGGTTCTGCATCTTCTGCTGAATGCTCGCAAGAATTGACTCCGCATCGGTCGTGTCGCCGGACGACAGAGCGTCGCCAAGGCTTTGAAGATCCTTGAGAAACGGATTGTCGGAGTTGCTGCTGTCGCTGCTTGAATTGTTTGAAGATGCCAGTTTTTCCAAAGACGCCAGTGCTGTATTGGCATCACTGGTGTTTCCAGATTGCAATGCCGTACTGAGAGTTTTGAGCAATGAATCAATACTAGAAGTACTTGAAGTTGAACTACTGGAAGAAGTGTCGCTATCGCTGGATGCACTATCGGGCGGAGGAGGTGGCGGCGGCCCCTGGCTCTGCATCTGCTGCGCCATCTTGGCAATTGCTGCGTCTGACTCAAGTCTGCTGATAGCGCCATCGCTATCAGTATCCAACTGGCTGAAAATGTCATCCGAGGATGTACTGCTCTGTGAACTGCCGGTTTGAGACATTTGGCTCATTTCGTCCGCAGAAATCTTGCCGTCTCCATTCTTGTCAGCTTTCTTGAACATCTGTTCCTGCATCTGCTGCAACATGGAGGCACTCATGCTGCTACTGATTGAACTCGTCATGTTATTGCTCCTTTTGCGTCAAGAGGGTGCTTGCCGTAAGGCAAACAATACATTCTGAAAAATCCAGAATGGCCTGCTTCTAAAATATGTCTGGCCGGAATAAAAAACATTTTTTCCTGACATATTTTTGACTTGAATCTTGTTTCACCTCCTTTCCAACTATGTAGCTTCCCTGTCACGGAAAAATGCCGGGGATTTTCAAATGCTGCATGCACTTTAGGTTGGAAATACGGAGGAAATGTGAATGAAATGAGGAATAAATGTGGAAATAGGAAAGAGCCACCCTCAGAATAGAGAAGGCGGCTTACCAATGAAGAAGGGCACAACCTGGAAATTGGCTATGCTTCAGGCATTGTGAGATAGCGATGATTTTCCCGTTGTTGACCGGGTCATGATCTCGGATCTAAGGAATTTAACCATCTCCAGTTGCTCGGGTGTAAGAATGGCATGTATCTGACTTTGCGTCTTGATGCGGAATACTGTTAGTTCAACATCGATACGAGCCTGCCCTGCGGCTAGATCCCGTACGGCTTTTTCATCAAAGGTTATTGCCTCGGCCGCCCGTATCAATCTGTTCTTGTTTTCAAAAACCTTGTCCAGAAGCGGTTTGACCAGTTCCATCTCCGTATCCAGAATCGCATTGATTCTATTCTTCTGGGTATTGCTCAGCTTGAGTACTCGTGCCATTCGGATCAGAAAATTCCTTAATGACATTTCTGCTCCCAGCATAGTATCCCCCCCTCCCTGCAAGGCTCCCGTTCCGGCTATGGCACTGTCTACTCCGCCGACAATTATGGCGGCCATAAGAGGGCTCGCAGCGGATATAATTCGCTTAATTTCCATGCATCTTCCTGCAAAACGAATTTTGACGTGACATCTCTTCATTACTTTTGTCCATGAATAGAGAGTGAGTGTGTACAAAATATGGAGGAAATGAGGAAAAGCAATCTTCTGTCAACGCGTTTCTGTCACAGGAGGACCTATTTGTGGTACATAACCTAAGTTATGATTGGGCAAAAAAACATGAAAATTGGTGTAACACACAAACTTTTCCTGTCGATTCTGATGGCAGCCGGACTTGCGGTAATAAGTTCCGTTCTGATTATGCAGTGGAGTATCAATCGCGGTTTCCTCAGATATGTCAACACTATTGAAAAATCAGGTATATCCCGCTTAGCCAACAGACTTGAAAATTGTTACCGCACTGAGCGAAGCTGGGACTTCCTGCGCAGGGATCCTGCACAATGGCGTCAACTTGTTTTTGCTTCACTTCCCATGGAAGAACATCCCCCCAGGGAAAGAATGCCTCCGCCGCCGGAAGCAATGCCGAACGAGGCTCCTCCGGAACGACCAAAAGATAACAAGCCCCCCCACCATGATGGGCTGCTGCCGCCACACTTGGCGCGCCAGTTTGATGAACGTTTGTTTCTCCTGGATGCCGACAAAAAAATCGTAATTAGCCGGGTAGAGGTGCCTGACAACAGCGAGACAACTTCCTTGCGATATAATGGAAAGGTTGTTGGATATCTGGGGATTCTTCCGAATACCCAACTTTCCTCCGATGCGCCCCAAAAACGGTTTTTGAGGGAACAGGAACTGGCATTTGCGCTGACTGCGGGGGTTGTCGTGCTCCTGGCGTCTGCCCTGTCGCTCTTGCTGGCCACCCGTCTGGTGCGGCCACTCAGTGAGCTGGCGCGGGCAACACACCAACTTGCCGCAGGCACGTTTTCCGTCCGGGTGCCGATTACCTCAAACGATGAACTGGGCCAGCTCGCCAACGATTTCAATTCATTGGCATTGGCATTGGAAAAGAACGAAGAGGCCCGGCGCCAGTGGGTTGCGGATATTTCACACGAACTGCGTACACCCCTGGCCATCCTGCGGGGAGAAATAGAAGCGCTTCAGGATGGAATTCGTCAACCGACACCGCAAACGATTCAATCCCTCCATGGCGAGGTACTCCGCCTTGGACGGCTGGTTGACGACCTTTACCAGCTCTCCCTGTCCGATGTGGGGGCGCTCACCTACCGGAAGACCGAACTGGACCTTGGGGAGGTATTGTGTGAAACAGTGGAAGCCTTCCGCCCGGAGTTCATGACAAAGAGCATCTCGCTTGTGGAGAACATCAGTAAGGACACGGCAGCAACATTTTTTGGCGACCCGCAACGCCTGCATCAGCTCTTCTCCAACCTGCTGGATAATGCATTGAAATACACCGATTCCGGTGGAAAACTGCTGGTAAAACTGGACTATTGTGATGGAGGCGTGGCAATCGATTTTCAGGATTCCGCTCCCGGAGTTCCACCAACGGAATTGAACAAACTGTTCGACCGGCTCTACCGGGTTGACTCTTCCCGCAATCGATCCACCGGCGGCGCCGGTCTTGGTCTGGCAATCTGCCGTAACATTGTTGAGGCCCATGCCGGAACGATCACGGCGCGGCCGTCACCACTTGGCGGATTATGGGTAGGGATGGAATTTTCAAAGAAAGGAAGCATGTGATGATGACTGGAAAGATACTGATTGTTGAGGATGAAGAAAAACTTGCTTCGCTTTTGAATGATTACCTGCGGCAGGCCCGTTTTGAACCGCACCAATTAGCTAACGGCTTGGAGGTGGTTCCTTGGGTACGGGAGCAGAGGCCGGACCTGATCCTGCTTGATCTGATGCTTCCGGGGCGGGACGGACTGGAAATATGCAAGGAAATCCGCTCCTTTTCATCGGTGCCGATTATCATGACCACAGCGCGGGTCGAAGAGATCGATCGCCTGCTGGGCCTGGAGCTTGGAGCCGATGATTACATCTGCAAGCCGTTCAGCCCCCGCGAAGTCGTTGCACGGGTAAAAGCCGTTCTGCGCAGAACCGACGGCGGCGCAACCATCAAGGCAGCAGGGTTGGTGCTGGATGAGCTGAGGTTGCGGGCGACCCTGAACGAGCAGGATCTGGATTTAACCGCCGTGGAGTTTAAGCTGCTTCAGTTCCTTGCCGCCAATCCGGGACGCATCTATGGCCGGCAGCAACTGATGGACCGGATTTATCCCGATGAACGTGTCGTTTCCGACCGCACCATCGACAGCCACATAAAAAAGCTGCGCCGGAAGATTGCCACAGTCAGCCCGAACGAAGAGCTGATCCATTCCGTCTACGGTGTCGGCTACAAGTTTGAAAGTTAAGTACTAATTTTCATTTTGGTGGATTTCCTCGTTTGACTTTTATTTGAGTCGTCACCTATAATGTCAATAGACGACAATTTAAGTCAGGAATCAATGGTCTCTCAGCCCAGGCAGTACCCGCTGAAAGGAAAACCACCATGAAAGATCTTTTCGAGACACTAAGCGCAGACGGTTCGTTTCAGAATCTACTCGCTCTGCTGGAGACAGCCGGTTTATCCGACAAACTCAAAGAGCCGGGAACGGTAACTCTGTTCGCACCCAACGACAAAGCCTTCACACGGTTCGATGTCGATGAGGTTACCAAGGAGAAGGACAAACTCATCGCACTTGCTACCTATCATTTCGTCGATGGGAAGCACACTTCAGCCGACATTTCCAAGGAAGAAACTCTTCTTACGTTCAATGGAAAATCTTTGACTGTACTGGTTGAGGACAGCGTCCAGGTTATCGACAATGCCAAATACGTTGCCACTGACATCGAGTGTTCCAACGGCATCATTCATGTCATCGACAATGTGTTCTTACCTCAAACATCAGGCTGGTACTGCGGTTGTTGTTAAACAAGAGGCACATGCGAAAAAACCCTCAATCACATAGTGATGAGGGTTAAGAATACAAAAAACAGTACCTGATATGTTGTTCTAACAGCAATACATTAAATGATTAACAAGCTGCTGAATATCAAAAATAAAAAGCCCACGGAGTACCGCGGGCTTTTTATTTTTGATGCAAATTAGTGAGTTTTAGCTCGCGATAGCATTTACGGGACAGGTGTCCACGCAAGCGCCACAGTCGATACAGGTATCAGCGTCAATTACACGCTTTTCGTTCTTTTCGCTGATGGCGTTAACGGGGCAGGACTCATCACATGCGCCGCAATTGATGCAATCGTCATTAATAGTATGGGCCATAATTTCACCTCCTTATAGGATATGGTTCTTAAGCTAAAAACAGGAAAATACTTACCATGCCGCCTAACAAATGTCCAGCAAAAAAAGGCAGGATAAAGCGACGCATGTGTATACAATTTGGTGTAAACTTGTTGAATTAATCCTACCGTTATTGTATAAAAAAGAAGAATTAATTCAAGGAGGATACACCAGTGATAATAATGGCATTAAACTGCGGCAGTTCGTCGGTTAAGTACCAGCTTTTTGATTGGAATCAGAAAGTAGTAGTGGCGAAAGGTATGGTTGAGCGAGTCACGATTGATGATTCGTACATCGTGCATGAAGTTCCAGGGCGTGAGACGTTCAAAGACGAACATAACTGCCCCACCCACCAGGCTGCCATCGACCTCATCATCAAAACCGTTACCAATCCGCACCACGGTGTTATCAAAAATGTCTCCGAAATTGCGGCTGTAGGTCACCGTGTTGTACATGGAGGAGAGAAATTCACCTGTTCCGCGGTTATTGACGAAGATGTTATCAATGCAATCAAAGAGGTTCAACATCTGGCGCCGCTGCACAACCCGCCTAATATTCAGGGCATCCAGGCCGCGCACGCAATCCTTCCCGCCGTACCCCAGGTAGCCGTGTTCGACACCGCTTTCCATCAGACCATGCCGGAACACGCCTTTATCTACCCGGTACCCTTTGAATGGTATGAAAACCACCAGATTCGCCGTTACGGCTTCCACGGCACCTCGCATCTGTATGTTTCGAAGCGCGCCGCTGCCTTACTGGGCAAAAAACCGGCCGACTGCAATCTTGTCACATTGCATATCGGAAATGGGGTCTCACACTGTGCCATCAAAAATGGCATCTCGATTGACACCTCCATGGGACTTACTCCTCTGGAAGGCGCAATCATGGGAACGCGCTGCGGCGACATTGATCCGGCCATTCCAAGCTTCATGATGCAGAAAGAAAATCTCAGTGCCAAGGAAATTGATGCAATTCTCAACAAAAAGAGTGGTGTTTTAGGAATTACGGGACGCTTTTCCGATCGCCGTGACGTATCAGAACACGCCAAAAGCGACAAGCGTTGCAAACTTGCCATGGATATCGAGGCATATCGCATCAAAAAATACATCGGCTCCTACATGGCGATTGTGGGCAAACTTGATGCCGTGGTCTTCACTGCCGGCGTTGGCGAAATGAGCGTTGAAACCCGTGAAATGGTACTTGATGGACTGGGACACTTGGGCTTGATTATTGACAAGGAGCGCAATAATGTCAGGACCCGCAAGAAAGAAACCTTGATTACCACCGATGATTCGCCGGTCAAGGCATTTGTTATTCCGACCGACGAAGAACTTGTTCTAACGGAAGATGTTGCCGCAATCCTGAACGGCACCTATGCTGATCACATGAATTTCGAGTATTCATTCTCGCATCAGAGCTTTGTGAGAAAATAATCTGTCGAGTTTGCTGCAGAAACAAAAAAGCCGGCTCTTTGCCGGCTTTTTTGTTTCTGCAGCTATTTAATATCCATAAATCAGCCCTTCAGCTCATCTTTCAACCCTTCAATTACAGCTTTTACTTCTCCGATCATCTCAGCTGCCTGAGGTGATTTTTCATATTTCAGGTAAAGTTCAAAATAGCGCACAGCATCTTTTAAGCGCTCCTGATCCATGCAGATTCCGCCAAGCGCCAAATATGCCATACTGAAAGCAGGATCGAGCTTAATTGCCAGACAGCATTCCTCTTCGGCCTCTTCCAGTTCATCCATATCGTAGTAAAGCTCGCCCAGATTGAAGTGAGCCGCCGGGTCATTAGGATCAATCTCGATCCCTTTGCGGTAGGCCTCCACTGCTCCTTCAACATTGTCCTGCCCATAAAGCGCATCACCAAGGGCATTCCAGGCAAACACGTTCTCCGGTTCAATTTCCAGAGCTTGCCTGAAAAGCCCGATGGCTTCTTCGCCTTGATCGCGATTTGAATGCACCAGACCGATGCTTACGAGTATATCGGCATCTTGGGGATCAAGCTCACGTGCCCGGTTATAGCTGGCAATGGCTGCATCATGCTGGCCAGCTTCGAACAACAAATCGCCATAAGAAGTCAACGCGTCAATATCATCAGGGCTCAGCTTCAATCCCTCTCGATACGAATTAACGGCATCATCGATAAGACCATCTTCTGCAAGCGCATCTCCCAGGTAAAAAAAACCATCGGGATTGTTTTGGTTTTTCTTGGTATATGCCTCAAAAAGAGCACGCGCTGCACGTACATCGCCTGCCTCCAGGAGATTGATTCCCTGGATGAGAATATCGTCCGGTATTGTTTCACTCATCATTGTCTCCTTCTGTATGCAAGCAACTGCGTATGTGACTGCCCGTAAGAAGATACCAGACACACAACGGCATTTCTACCTATATCGATAACCAAACCCTTTTACTTTCAAGAAAATGTGCACTATACTTAAGCAAAAATGATACCAATGGATATTTTAATGAAAGACAATCACCATACCATAGGTTTGCGCACCCTTGAGGATATCAGCTCGATCATTCTTCATTCCCACAATCTTCAGGAAACGTTGGATAATATTGTTACAATTGTGGCTAAGCGGATGCGAACGGACGTCTGTTCTATCTATCTGCTGGAGAAGGAAAATGACGTTTTGCTTCTCAAGGCTACGAAAGGTCTTTCAAAGGCATCGGTAAACCGCACGTCCATGAAAATCAACGAGGGGCTCAGCGGGCTTGTGGTGGAAAGCCGCGGCATGGTCATGACCGATAACGCCCCTTTGCACCCCCGTTACAAATACTTCAAGGAGACCAGGGAAGAAAAGTTCCTCTCTTTTCTC
>WSSedB1CaDRAFT_10000738_pt1 | contig 13418 bp, 14 predicted proteins | sample WetSurSB1Cattail_FD_9460 | JGI IMG/M metagenome (IMG submission 9460)
GGCCGAGCCCCTCGCCAAAGCTGTAGGCAATGGCTATGGCCGCACAAGCCGCCATGGCGGGGATATGGAATGACCACGCCACACCGGCAGTGCGGTTAAGCAGCGTAACCAGAAGCGGCGCCACCAAAATGCCGACAAACACCGCGCCGCCAACCGTAAAGGTATGGGCCTTTTTCTCCACGATGCGGGCCACCAGGCGCGAAGCCGGAACGCAGCAGCCAAGCAGCGCAACCACCAGCAACAGCGCTCCACGGGTGGAAACACCTACAGACCCCATCAGCACCAGAAAAACCGCCACCGCCACCAGGTAGGCATTGGCGGTCAAGAGACCATACCAGGTAAGATTCTTCCCCCGCCACCCGTGCGGACCGGTTTTAGCGGATGGAAGCGTTGCCAGAATCTGCCATTTCTCGGCCGGCAATGAGCTGAAACCCCACCGGAAGTACAGTATCAGAAGAATTGAGACGGAACAGAGTGCAACAGTTTCAAGCATGTGTGTTTCCCTCCTTCAAGGGTTTATTCCCTTTACCATTCAAATTTATATTCATTTTTGTAGAGACGCGCCGCTGGCGCGTCTCAGGAGCGCCGCAAATCAAACAATTCCGGTGTTCCGAGGTAGCGCCGTTGGAGACGCCCCACCGGGGCGTCTCTACATACGTATCACCTTGATTGCGATCCGGAATTAGTTTTTCCCCAATGCAGCTCGCGCAATCCGCGACCTGACCCTAAGATCGGTTTCCACCAGAGGCCTTCCAAAACCATGGGAAAAGCGGCTGGATACCCCTGACCGGCGCATGTTTTCTGTAATATCGTCGCTGAATTCGATTCGATCCGGCTGGAAGATGAGAATATCGGTGCTGCTTCCCGGACGGAAGAGGCTCTTGGGCTGCCCCTTTTCCAGGAACATTCCGCTCTCCACCAAACGAGGCGCTTCATACCCACGGCTGCTGTAGGCCTGGACGATGTCGCCGATCATGAGCGCCACCACTTCGACCATTGCCACCAGACCGACACCGGTTCCGCGCGGCACATCCGTATCGATGATGGTTACCACCCTCCGGTTCTTGGAATAAGGGGTGGCCATGCTGACCACTGCCAACGGGTTGCAGGAATGGTAATCCCCGTCGATGGTGTAGAAATCCACCACCTGCCCTGCCACCGGCACATGGTTGTAATGATACTTGTCCGGTGTCAGGCGGAAGACCGCAAAATCTCCCCCGTCAAAAACCCTCAACCAATCCGCTTTGCCGGGTCCCAGCAGCTCCTCGAACACGAAGAATTTCTCCTTCAGAAACAGCAGCGACGTATCCCGGAATGAGCCGATCACAACCCGTGCATCGGCGGGTGAAACCACGGCATCAGGTTCCAACGGCATGGGGCGGCATTCTTCATAGCGGATTTTCCGCTCGAAAATCTTGCGCGGCGTGTCCAGCTGTTCAGGTAAATCCCGAAGCTCGGATGAATCCACGCCGTACTCGGCCAGCAAGGTCCGGCGCGACAAAACCGGACGGTCGAAATTCACCATACCCAGGATATGGGAGGAGCGGCTGCTGGTAAGAAGTTTAAAAAAACGGGAGTTGTTCTCCCGTACGTTGTGATAGAGAAGCCTGACCATCCGGTCGGCCAGCAACTGCTCCGTTACAACCTGGCCGCTATCCCGCTCGATATATTGGTGTTGCATCATCATCCAGATAACTCCTTGTGGTCTCAGTTTCATCTGCTGCTTGTTTTCCATCGCAATACACGGTTATCAGCATCAGGTTCAAAAACCGCCGCAGCGTGGCTGTATCGGCCTGTTCCCCCAGCAGATCATCCTTGACCTGTCCCAGAAACTCAGTACTCCCCTGCCCCTGAAGCGTGAAGCGAAGAGCCGTACGCATCGCCCCATCCGTGCGATCCGGTTCCCGGTCGAGCCGCTGGCAGGCATCGCCCAGAAAACCATAGGCTTCCTGCATGTGGCGTTGCCGCAAGGTCGTGCGATAGTACTGCTCGGCCCCGCAGTTGAAATCGCGAGCCTTGAGCTTCATGGGAGAAGATGCGTTCGTTTCAGCGAGGATGCCGCTGCTGAGACGTCCGGCAACGGAGTAGCGCTCCGGATCGGCCAGACGCTGTTCAAGATCATTGAGGGTTTCGTGCAGATTCAGCAGTTCCACCAGATCCGCCCCATCCTCCCGGATCAACTGCAACAGCGCCAGACGGTATTCGCGGTTGTAAACCCGCAGATAACCGGGATAACGGTGACTGGAGCGAACGTTTTTAGTTTTGCGGAGGATCTTTTGCAGAAACAGGTTCGTGGTATCCTTGCGGACAAAGAAGGTGGGTATGCCGATGGCCGTGCCGAAGAAGACCTGCCTGCGCTCGCTTTCCAGTGAAGGAGTGTCCGGGATATAACGGTGATCGATCCCCAGGGCCATGTATTTGTAGGCCAGCGCGGTAACCAGGGTTTGCAGATCAGTCGCCCTTCCCATGTCCTCATCAAAATTCTCGAACAGACTGTAATATCTCCCCTCGAACCCGGAAAAACCCATCTTCCCGAACTCGCGCATCTTGTAGAGCAGGTAGACCGACATCTGTTCGTCGAAAACACCCATGTCGGCCAGATCCTTGCGCAGCCTGTCGCAGTTGCCCACGATTCCGTTAAGCGCCGGGCTGCGGTCGGTGGAGAGCAGGCAGGCCAGGTAGTCCACCAGCCGATAATCGGGTACAAAATCACCCTTGAGCATGAACAGGGTACTGATCAGCCGGTCCAGGCTTCCGGGACCAAAAGGAGTCAGCGATCTCCCCAGAATGGAGATATCGGCCTTCTTGCGCCAGCGACGCCAGATCATCCTGAGGTGGGTGTAATCCAGTTCATGGGGCAGGAACCCCAAGGCTTTCTCGGGATGGAAATCGGTGAATGCCAGCCGATAGGGAGCTGCTGTGTAGGTTCCCACAAACAGAGGCAGGAAATGCTCGGTGATTTTGATAGCCATATCGGCCAGGTTCTTTTCGTGATGTGCGTTGAAACTGCTCCCAGCGTCGGCCATGGCCCGTGTCAGGCGCTTGCTGCCGAGGCTGATGTGGGTGCCGTTGTTGGCCAGGCTGATGTTTGACAGGTTGGGCAGTACCACCAGGTTGTTGAGGATGATCCCGGAATCGCGTAGTTTGGCCACCGCGTTCAGCTGGCTGCGGGAAAGAACCTGGTGACAGAGCTGCATATAGCGGTGCTTTGCCTCACCCTTGTCCCACCCCGAAAGGCAGGGGCTCATGAACAGCTCCCGGTAAAAAGAATCGGAAACATGCTCGTTGAGTTCCTTCTGCCTGACCGGAGGATGGGGCGCAAAATAGGTCATGGCTGTCTGGCCGTGTTCCCGAAGACCGAAGGCCTGGTTGGCATACATCACCAGCATCTGGGTCATCAGGAAGCGGATGCCTGTTTCCCGTGCAATGGCCTTGCCCATGCCGTCCCGTGGATTCAAGGAAACCACGTTAAAGGAGAAAGTTTCCGGCGACGTATTGTCATTCAGGTAATGATCCATCAGGCGGATACCGGTCTGTTTGATGACAGGCGGGAGCAAGGGCTGGCTGCCGACCAAATCTGCCAGGGCCAGCTTGATCAGGTAGCTGATGGGTAGCCGGAGCATCTCCTGACCGGAGGCGTCCCGAAAACTGAAACGGTCCACATCGCTGCGGCGGCCCGCGTTAGGATTATTCTTGTCGGCCAGCAGATCGTGCTCGAATACCTCTCCGGCATAGGAGGACAGGCGATTGCGGGGAAAGCGCACCCAGCTGTTCTCCCAAATCCCGGACTGGTTATCGTTCAGAAAACGTTCCAGGTCGGCAACAACCTTGCGGGGTGTTTCACCGGCGGCCGCATGCCGCATCATGTTGTCAAAATAGTTGGATTGTTCAATAATCAGCGGCAGATCCACATGCTCTTTTGATCCGGCAACCACGGCCTGCAGTTCGCTTTCAGACCCCGCGCTCACGTCATCGAGCGAGAACGGCAAGCTGGCGGCCAGGCTCTCTACAGAAGCAAAGCAAACCCCTACCCGCTCCAGTGAACGGCGAATACTTTCCGGTTGCAGGTTCATTTCCTCCCTGCGCTCTCTCCCGACAGCAGTTAAAACAACCTGTTTACGGTTTGGCATAGGTTCCTCGTTTATGAAGTTTGGGACACTCGCAAGACATCTTTTCACCCTCCTTGGCGGACATAAGCGTTAGCTTTTTTCGTCCCTCCCCTTTCAAGGGGGAGGTTAGGAGGGGGATGGGGTTTGTTTCATGATAAGATTCCGGAGCATACGCCGGAAAGCATGGTTTCGAGAGGTGATGCCGGAGATGGGGATATCTATGAAAAGCCTTCGCAACGGATTGCGGGGAGTAATCGTAGAGGGATGTTGAATATGTGATGCGGATGATCATGTGACGTCATACTAGCGCATATGTATGACGAGAATATCTCCATAGTGTAAAAGTATTGTTACGTTTTTCCGGTAGAAGTGAGTCGGGGGATGACTTCGGGGCGTTGACAGAAATACGGTTAATGTGCAATACATACGACTGAATTCAATTTAAGTCTTGCATTTTAATGAATAATTGAGGGGTCGTGTGAATTCACTCAGATGGAGCCAGAGGGGTGCGTAAAGACCGCGTTCGTCAGCAAGGTGCTGACGGAGGCGGTCTTTGTGTTTTCAGGGGATGGGGAACAGCCGGATTTTTTTCAAGCAGTGACGTTTGATACTGAAGAGCTTACGAACTTGTCAACACATTGAACACTCGGCCATATGATAATAATTTTTCATGTTCACAGTCTAAATATCCAAAATAGATAGATCACCGGAATTCCGGTGATTACCGAGTTATACAAAACCGAATTAAAACCAAAAAACCGAGTGCTCCAAGTGGGCACAATTACCCAAGAGGAGAGACTTAAATGTCAAAAAACCTAACTGTCGGAGAACTTCTGTCTGCTTTGCGAGAATTTCCACCAAATATGAAAATTACTTTTGGGTCATCAAGATATACAAAAAGGCCTTTGGCGTTTAATCGATTCAAGCGAAGAGGTGAAAATCTTCTACATATTGAAATCGGAGAACTAGACACTGATTGCTTGATTCCCACCGAACAAGATTGCCGTAAAACGGTTGGGTATTTCATTGAAAACCTAGAAAGCTGGCCCGCCAGTGCTAATGTTACATTTGGCTCCACGATAGATGCTGTTCCCTTAGAATTCAACGGTGTATCAAGCATGGTTTCCATCAACCTAGAACAGAACCAAGAGCCGGAGTACATCGTAAGAAAGTAAATCAATCTAACGGCTTTAGCTTTGGCGGTTCCCTGTAAACATGGTCGGGTTGTCCCGGCTTTCTGTACAAATCTTCCAGTAGAGGTAAAAAACCATGGAGTAAATTTTTTATCGCACTTACCGTGCCTTCATGTGAGTGAGTTATAAAACCATCTTCCGTGAAGTCTTTGTGTTTGTGTTTAATAATGCAACAACCGTCAGAATGAACCAAAAGAGTAATTTGCTGTATTGGATCGCTCACCAATGTCTCCTTCTTTCCTCTCCCCGAAGGGAGGCCAAGGAGCTTGAAGCATCACCGATGTCATAACCATCGGCACGACCCGCCGAGAGCGGGTCAGCCTCAGCCTCGTTGGAGCAAACCGAGGAAAGTAATCCGCGCTCGGCTACCGGAGTTTTTCGGAGTGACGTCATCGGCGCAAAAGTGGCGGAGTACAAATGAGGAGCGGAGGCGTTTTGTGGCGTCTGTGGCGAGGACGAGAAGAAGAGTAGTCGAGTGCCACGACAATGCCGAAGTAGAAAATTGGTGGAGCTTTTGGAACTGGCGAAAAAAGCCAAAACAAAAATCAAATAAACGGCAATTTAAACTATATGAAACCGAAAGGCTATAGAATGGGAGACGCTGAAAAGGCGGCTCCGCAGTTCATTGTTAAGCAGTTTTTCTACGGCGTTCTTCTTCCCAACCAATACAAGCAAGCTGAACGGTGCGCGGTATGGGACGCGCGCCAGACCCATAGGCGCTTATAGTGCGTACCGTAACGCCAAGCTCACGACTCGCAGCAGAAAGAGAGAGGTTGTTTCGGATTCGCCAAACAGTGAAGCGGTCGGCAGGAGTTTCCGAACGCTGATCCAGCATATCAGCAAAGAGCGTGTCAGCACCAATCTGAATATCAAGCTGAGGCCACTCAGCTTCCCAACCGTATTCGCCCAGGACAGCTCCAGAGAATGCGACAGGATCACGAAGGGAAGCAAGGCCTGGTAAGGAAAAAATGAAATCCTTCATATTTACTATACCGCTGGAACCATCAACGAAACTGACGTTGAGGCAATAATCTGCGGCAGGAGTTACAGCAGTCAATCTTGGGCGGGTTATCCGTGTAGCATGTGCCATTGTTGTATCAACTCCTCTCTGTTGTCAGCTATCCATTTCAAAGCGTGACGCAGAACCTTTGAAGGTGCGGAACCATCCATAATTTCCAGCGTGACAAGATTGACTACCGCTTCAAAATCAGGCCCCATAAGATGTACATGAGGAGGATTGTGATCCCTCTCTCTCAACGAAATCCTGAAATTTGAAAAACGGTATTTTGTCGTCATGGAACGAATATATAGAAATTATTTCCATACCGCAAGAGGAATCACAGAGTAGATGCAATGAGGAAAATCCAACCAGGCAGAAACACCGGCCTAAAACAGCCGGTGTTCTCCCGAGCCGTTATGGCTATTACCAGTCGCCACCGTCAAACCCTTGACCAATATGGGCAACAGATGATCCGTGATCGGCATCACATTTCCTGCCACTATGTGTGGGCCGAGATGAATGGATCAGGTGTCCGGTCCCGCTTTGCCCATACACATGCAACCCCATTTCGTGCATTTCTCGTGATAACCGCTTAAACCGGGCCACCATGCTTTTCAGTTTGGATTTGTCTATCCCCGCAGATTCCAACTCCTCATCAGTCCAATTGATCATCTTCGTGGCACCTCCGCGCCATAACCATAACGTTCCAGAGGGATGCCGAAAGTCCGGCACCCCTGAACTGAAGCCGTTGAACTAAATCAAATAAGGAGAAAATGACATGGCAAGATGCACAGCACCAGTATACGGCCATCGCACAGCGAGTGGTCGAGCGGCCTGTCCTGCATGCGGCGGCAGTTATCGCAGTTATGGCGGCTACGGGTCGTACTTGTACCCATCCTACTCTCAGCCACAAAGCAGCGGGGGCGTCCGGAGCAGCGTCGGCGGGTCCGGTAGTAGCGCAAGGCCACGCTGGTCGCGAGTAGGTTCGTCCGTGTCTTACACGCCTGTCCAAATTCAGTCACTCACTCCAATCCGAGAAACCATTGAGATTCGAGCAGCGGCACAGCCTGATCTTCGTGATGTTTTCCTATGCCATGCGTGGGACGACCGCAAAGGACCGGCCAAAGAGCTGCACGAATTGCTTGAGGCGGCTGGTGTCAAAGTTTGGTTCAGCGAGAAGGATCTTGGACTCGGCGTGCCAATGATGCGCGCCATCGATAAGGGCTTAGCGAATTCCCGAATAGGACTTGTGTTGGTGACGCCTGCAATGTTGGATCGCCTACCAAAAGAGAGTGTTGCTGACAAAGAGCTTTCAGCACTGCTGGCGGGTAACCAGCTCGTTCCCATCGTACACAACACTACATATGAAGCTCTGCGCAATGTCAGCCCCTTGCTCGCCTCCAGAACTGGCCTGGATACTTCAGAAGATTCAATGACAGTAGTCGCGGCAAAAATCGCCGAGTTGGTTGCTATCTAACTTTGTGGCCTTAAGTTCCAACAAGTCATGGCTCATGGACGCAGCATAGCTGCGCCAGTGTTTCAGCGTGGGGAGATTAAAGGAGGAAATTTATGAGCACGGGAAACAAAGGTTGGCCAAGAAATCAATACACCGGACCTGGGGGAGGATTATATACCGGGCCGGGTGGTGGTATGTCTACTGGGCCAGGAGGCGGGTTGTCAACAGGGCCGGGTGGCGGTTTATCAACGGGTCCTGGTGGTGGCTTGTCTACCGGCCCAGGTGGAGGACTGTCCACAGGACCTGGAGGTGGTCTTTCGACTGGCCCAGGAGGTGGGATGTCCACTGGCCCAACCCCTTACTACAGCAATATTCCACCTTGGCCTATATTTGTTCAAGAACTAGAAAAGCGAGGCATGAACCAGTACGCAGAGCTTATTCGTAAATACCTCCCAAATATATAATTCCAAGATTTATGAGCCTGGATCAGATCATAAGCCATCCGAACAACTCAAACGATTGGAGATAGCCATGGCTAAACTTTCATGGAATGAATTTATTGCCAAACACAAAAAACCTACTGGATATGTAGCTGCTGTATCTTCAGCCCTTCCCAAAGGATTGCACTTCGATAGAAACAAAAAGAAGCTTCCAACACCGTATGGATTATTTCAGGAGTGGGCTGCCAAATCCCTTAGTGGTGATTGGGCATCAACAAAGGTGCCTGGGGGCTTTATTATTTGTGTTGAATCTCAGGCTGATGCCAGCACCATAACACGCGGATTCGGAGTTATCGGGCAGACGATAGCAACTCCTGCATGTGCAAATACTACCCAGATTGGTTACCATGATTCCGACTATGCTGCCCTAGCTAAAGCTCTTGGTTATAGTGTTTGAAAGCCAGAACAGGCGCAGCAGCCGTCGACGACGGAATATCTCAAAGTACCATTCCCAACCAGGAAGATACACCGGGCCAAATTGCCGCCCGGTGATCTCCCGGCCCGTTGAACAAAACAGGAATAGACAAGAAAAAAATCAATTGTCATGGAGGGGATGATGTTTCGGAAATACTCAAAGGCAATAGCGGCTGTAGTGTTGTGCTTCTTCGCATGGACTTCCGGCGGAGTGTTCTGTATTGCCCATGCGGCGCAGGATGCTGTGAAGAAAGAGAAGGCGAAGGAGCATCAGAAAAAGAAATCGGAAAGGCCGGAAGAGCGTTTTGCAAAGGCCACCGAAGAACTGCAAGAAGCCCTATCCGCCCCGAAGGCGGATGTTGAAACCAAGAAGCAGCGGCTGAAGGCCGCAAAAACCGAAATCGAAACCCTCAACTCGGAAATCCGCAAACAGTTTGCCGAAACCGAAATGAAACTCAAAGCCGCGAAGCTGCCCGATGAAATTCTCCAGAGGCATTACAAATTTGTAAAAAACCATGACGACAACCTCGCCGAGCTGAAAGGCAATATCGAACGGATCGAGAAAGCAAAGGACAAGAAAGAAGCAGAGGCAGAAATTGAGAAGGTTGAAAAGCACCTGAAGCGGGTGAAAACCCCGTCAAGGCACCAGAAGCTCGACCCGAATAATCTCCCCCACCGACAACCGAAAGCTCAGAAGCGCGAACCGAGAGTGAATAAAGAGGAGTTCGAGCGTGACATCAAGAAGGACAAACACACTTGGAAAAAAGAAAATCGGCGCATGGTTGCTGCAAACGGCTCACTGGCCGGGCTCCTTGTTTCAAACAGCCTCAACGCAATAACTCCCCTCAAAAAAGAACCAGCCAGCGCAGTCGATCTCGCGGAAACAATTGATGTCCAACTAACCCCGGAAATTAGGGCTAAAGCTCTTGAACTTGAGTACAAACCCGTAAAGATTTATGAATGGGTAAGAAACAACGTCGAATACGTTCCTACCTGGGGCTCTATCCAAGGAGCCAACATGACCTTGCTGACAAAGCAAGGTAACGCCTTTGATAACGCCTCCCTCCTGATAGCTCTCTTACGCGCCTCGGGCATCCATGCCCGTTACGTCACCGGCACCCTCGTACTACCTATCGACAAGGTCATGAACTGGACCGGTGGCTTTACCGATCCAATGGCTGCCCTCGATTTCATATCCAGCGGCGGAATACCGGCCACAGCCCTGATCGAAGGAGGAAAAGTTACCCACGCCCGGATGGAACATGTCTGGGTTGAAGCATGGATCAACTACATGCCTTCTCGCGGGGCAAGGCACAAAAATGGGAAGGGTGATACCTGGATCAACCTTGACCCGAGCTACAAACAGTATACCTACACCAATGGGATTGACATAAAGACTGCCGTTCCATTCGACCCCCAATCAATCCAAGACCAGCAGGCCATGCAGAACTACCAGAACAGCGTTAAGAGCTACATCCAACAAAACTACCCTAATGCCACGAGTGATGACGTCCTTGGCAAGAAAGCGATCATCAAACAGGAATTTCCCTACCTCCTCGGTACTCTACCGTACAGGGGTGCTATTAGGGGGGTTGCATTTGCAGAAATGCCTGACACTTATCGTCATAAGCTCAGTTTCAACGTCAAAAATGACACATTCGACATTTCAACCCTCGATCCAGATGCACCCACCGCAGATACTTCCCTGAACATAACCAAAAGTCTGCCGGAATTGGCAGGCAAGAAAATCACCCTCAGTTACTCCCCCGCCACCCCTCAAGACGAAGCCGTCATCAACTCATTTCTACCTAAACCCCATGCTGACGGCACACCGATTCAGCCGAGCGAGCTTCCATCATCACTCCCCGCCTATCTCATCAAGGTGAAACCGGAACTGCGGATCGACGGACAGATAGTGGCGACCGGGGCACCGGTCGGACTTGGCGGCACCAACATTTTCACTATGACCTTTTCCGATCCATCGTATGGATCAAGTCAAATAGTCAACAACATCGACGCTGGTGTATATCAGGCGGTAGGACTTAACCTTGGGAGAATTAGTCTGGATCAGCAGACGGCTATCAAGGCCAAGCTTGAAGCGACTAAAACAAAGCTCAAGAATAATTACTTATCAGGACTCACCAAAGACGATGTATTGGGGGATCTGCTCTATACTACGGCACTCTCCTATCATGCCGAGCTTGGCAACATAAACCATACTGCTGCAAAGTCCATGAACGTCAACGCTATAACCCTGCCGTCAGAGACAATCTTTGCTACCAAGCTCAGGGTGCTTACACTGTGGGGAATGCCCATATCAGTACAGGCGGGCGGACTCAACATGGATGCGGATCATCTGATGCAAGTGGTGAAAGCAAAAAATGGCAACACTGACAACGTCAGGCAATTCATGCTCACTAGTGGCACAAGTGCGTCAGAAATGGAAAGCAGCGTGCCGGAGCGACTCTTTTCTACTCCAGACAATCCAGTGGAAGGGATAAGTGCGGTCAAAGCGCTTCGCCTTGCCACAGATCAAAATATACCGATCTACACAATTGATCAGCAGAACATTGCTGCTACCTTGCCGCAACTGCAACTCAGTCAAGATGTTTTAACTGATATTCAGAATGCAGTAGCAGGTGGGAAAGTTGTAACGGCCCCTAAAACCAATATCAACTATATGGGATGGATTGGTTGTGGCTATATCATTATAAATCCCGAAACCGGTGCTGGGGCGTACATGATTAGCCAAGGGTTGAGCGGAGCGGCAATATTGACGTTAATGGATATGTTTGTTCCTTTTACAGCGTGGGTTGACGCATGGGAAAAATTAAGTGGATGTTGGGCCAATGTATATGGCAGTTCATTTACCTGTAGTGATCCCGATGGGTCGCATGACTGCCCATGCGGAACATGGTATGGATATGGCGTGGATTCTTCTGCTCATCTTATTTACGGTGGGAACGCAAGCATTATGAAATATGTGTGTTCAGCAAAAGCTAGCTTGACGTGTACATCAGTTTCAGCATGTTTTACGATGGGGCCAGATGCAGACGTTGGAATAATCAATGCCACGGCTTGCAGGGTTCAAAACAGGTATAGCTTTATAGATTTCCCTAATACATATGCGATCACTATCGGAGGCAAATGGGGTTTTGGGCCTGCTTTCGGTTTTGGGGAAGATATTGTTTGTGGGAGTGTAGGCTATGGGATTGGGGGCGGACTAAAACTAAATTTGACATGTGGGACGCTATGGAGTGATTGCCCGTAAGCTTTTAGTGGTCAATCTAACCACAACTACTGTGAAGAGGAAATATATGAGAAGAGAATTTGGAGTAAAACAGCTAGGTTTTTTTATCTCGATGATTATTTTAGAAGATAATTGTTTTTTTTACAAAAACAAACGGTATGCCTGGAAAGATATTTTAGTCATTAAAAGAGCTGATGATCTTTTTTCTGAATTTCTCAGATTCCCATCCACAATAGTATTACTTAGTGATGGTACAATTTTTAGAGTACCTGTTGTACTACAAGAAAAAGATGTAAAAAACAAAGTTAATTTTTTACCATATGGCTATGAAAAATCATCGTATAAAGAGTTTGTAGATATTATACATAATAAGCCTACTGGAAATAAAAAAAGTCTTATTAAATATCTATGTTCATACAACTATATAATGATTTACAGAATGCTGATTGCAGTTAGCCTTGTATTTGCAACATTTATACTGTTTGTTTTGTGTGTATTAAATGTAAAATTAAAACTTATCATCGTCTGGCTTATTATTGTGCAGATGATTTCGATGACAACAGGTATCTTTATGTTAGTTAAACGACGCTTAAACGAATCAATCATGTTAAAAGAATTGAAGAATTACAAGAAAAGCACAAAAGTTAAAGACTGATTTGCCTGAGAAGAGAAAAACGAATGTCCAACTAGCGCCAAGACCGGCCCAAAATTCCGGCCGGTCAGGCTTATGGCGTTGGATCAGGACGATTGATATGAATATTAGCGAAGAAGATATAAAAACTTTACTCGAGACGGACGGGCATACTTGGAATGAGTTCTTTGTATTAAATTCTCAAGTCATTGCCCGTAGAGATAGCAATGGACAACTCTTTGCAATGATTATCGAGGATGATGACTTAGAAAAAGCAACAAAAGAATTCCTCATTGTCAATGGTTATAGTGAAGAGTCATGCCTAAATAAGTGATGATCAAGGTTCAACATGCTCAGACAATGAACGGACAAAAAATAGCGTAGACCTGTTGGAAGACGAAGAGACCGCTATGACTCTACAAAAAATAAAGATTTGGTCCGTAACTATATGTGGTGAAGGGTTCTTGAGACAGAACTCCAATATGGGATTTGAGCTAAGTGGTTATATAAAAGCTACTGACCCAAATGAGGCATTATTGAAAGCGATTAAGCTTGCAAAACAAGAGTATTTTGAGATCAGCCAGCTTGAAAAGGAAGTGAATCCCAAGCCTGTCATCAATGCTGAGGAGATTCAAGAATTTGCTGATGCTCCACAAGACGAGGTCGATAAAATAGAAATTTACTGGCATGTTGAGTAAGAAATCCGATAGGCATGGACAGCCCTTGAAAGTGGAATAATTAATTTGAACCTGTGATTCCCAATCGGGTAGCCGGGGGTTTTTCTCCCCCAGCCCCCACACCACCCGGCATGCGGGTCCGCACCGGGCGGTTCGATAGAATTACCGGGCCGTAGCCGGGTAATGAA
>WSSedB1CaDRAFT_10000739_pt1 | contig 13415 bp, 14 predicted proteins | sample WetSurSB1Cattail_FD_9460 | JGI IMG/M metagenome (IMG submission 9460)
GCCAGCCCGCCGTGGAGGCGGGCGTGTGCCAGGGCCGCAAGGTACACGCAGGAGCGGACCGTGGCGCTCAGCAGGGCGCACTTCCAGTTCCAGCCAGGCCGAGGCCTGGGTGATGAGCGCTCTGGTGCGATGCATGGCGCCATCTTGCCCTGCCAATGAGCAACAGGGCGTCACACCCCGGTTACAGGCTGATTGAGATCACGCCGCGTACCGCAATCGGAGAGGTTCCGAGTCCCGTGTGACCCGAATCACCTACGCCGACAGCCACCGGTGGGTAGGCTCAAGGTGTGGGGTGGCTGAGCAAAAGCCACCCCCAAGCAAGGAGTGCCCCTCATGGCCTATGTAGTGACCGATGCGTGTACCAAGGATTTTGTCTGCGTGGCTGAGTGCGCCACGGCGGCGATTGCGCCGCAGGCGACCGACGCCGCAGCCGCCACCGTTTCGCAGGTGTACATCAACCCGGACGAGTGCATCGACTGCGGCAACTGCGCCTCGGTCTGCCCTTCGGGCGCGATTTATGTGGCGGACGAACTACCGGCCGACAAGGCCGAGTTAGCGGCCAAGAACCAGGCCTACTTCCAGTAGAGTCCAGCACCTGACCGGCGGGCGTCGCCGTTAAGGACGCACGCCGGAGGGCGCAGCAGAGGCAGGCTCGGGTGCGGTAGCCGGAGGAGCTATACTTTGCGGCTCGGCGGCCGGAGCTGCAGGCTGGGGCTCCGGGTCGGGCAGTGTTTCCTGGGACCGCACGGGAGCGAGCTTTGCAGGCGCGACTGCGGTTGGCAGCGGCAGCACCGGCAGGGTGAGGGTTTGCACCGTGGCCGGGTCGTCGCGCAACTTCACGTAGAGCACGCCGTTTGCCGGGTGCGGCACGACCAGCTGGGTACCGGCAAAATCCGGCGGCACTGGGCTGGGCTCGTTGAAGTCCCCGGTGGCGGCAAAAGCGGTGGCCAGAAACAGATTGCTGCCCGTCAGCGTGCAGGGCCGGCTCGGCGCGCGGGGGCAGCGCAATTCTCTGAATCCCGGTACGCGCACCAGCGAGCCGAGCGGAAGCCAGTCGCCCGTGGCACCGCTGGCGGCGACAGGCCGTGCCTGAATTGGCCCGAAAGCTGACGGCCCGAAACGGGCGAGCGGTTCCACCACACCCACCGCAGTGGAAGCATCTTCCAGGATCAGGCTTCCGTCAGCCAGAGCCAGCGTTGTGTGGAAGCTGCCATCTGTGGCCGCGACCTCAATCTTTTGATCGCGCGGGAAGGTCGCCGGCACCTTCGATTTCAGGAAAAACACCAGCCGCTGCTGGGCGGGCAGGTCATCCGGGCTACCAAAGTGAACCGGCGGTGGGGCATCGGCGTCCCCATCCTGTGCGGCCTTGCTCATTAGGACGATCTGCGGCCGGGGCGGGTTCACCGTGACATGCGCGCGCAGCTCGCGGCCGTCGCGCAGCAGCACCGTGGCAAACTCGTGCCGGTCCGGCTGGAGGGTAGTCGTCGAGCGGTCGGCGTTCATTGAAAGCTGGTCGATGTCCTGCATGCGCCCCAGCGCCACCGGGGTCCAGGTGATGCCGTTCAGGGTGGCTTTGGCGACTTCGTCCAGCCGGGTGCCGGTAAGCAGGGCGCTGGGGTCGCCAGCACTGAGCAAGAGCCGGTCGAGCGAGGCGGCCTCGGCATAAGCGTTCATGGTCAGCGTATCGGGATTTTCCAGTCCGAATTGCCGGATCTCGATCTGTACGGGTCCGGGAAGGGAGTGCTCCAGGGGCACGGAGACCACAAGGGCGTTGGGCTTGGGCGACTTCCACGTGATCGGAAGAACGTTGCCGCCCGTCGCGGTCATCGTCAACTTGTCTACACAGAGGCTGTTATCGCCCTCCAGATGCAGGGTGTCTTCGCGGCCCACCACGAGCGCGGACTGGTCGCTCTCGGCCACTTTCCAGATGCCCGGCTGTGCGGTGTGCAGGTGGTAGGAGGGGCCTTCCCAGTTGTCGAAGCCCCACTTGCCGCGCACCGTGGCCCCCACGTCGTCCTCGGGCAGCAGGGGAAAGGGCTGATCGATTACCAGGCCGCCCTGCGCCGAGTCCGGCTTTATGGGGAGGTCGATTGGCCCCTTCTTGCCGTCGATGTGCAGGACAAGGTCGTGGGCCAACTGCGTGCCCAGCACGAGAGGCGCACCCTCGGCCGGCAGCACCAGGCCGGGCTTCTGTGCGCAGAATGTGTCAGCCGGGTTGACGGGGTGGAGCGGCGGCAGAGTGGCCGGGCCCACAGGCGGCAGGGCGATGACAACGACTGACTTGGGGTCGCGGAAGGAGGGTGCCACGTTCAGGCGCAGGTTCAGGGTGTCCTGCGTGGGCAGGGCCAGCGCGGGAATGTACTGAAAGTGCGCGTTGTGGAGCTGGGAGAGAATCTTGACTGTGTCGACGATGGCGCCGATGTAAGGACTATAGGCACCCCCGCCGCCCATGGTGGAGTAGCTGAGCTGGCTCATCAGGTCGCCGGCGGAGCCGCCCGTGATCTGGGCGACGCGGGTCTGGGCGTTGGAGTCGTCCATCACCAGCCCTTCAGTGTGTTGCGAAAGGCAGGCGGCCTGCTGGTCCACGGGCTTGTCGAAGCACTCCTGGTTGACCTTGATGCCCAGGCTGCGGGCGGAGGCTTCGGCACGCTGTTTCAACAGCTTGGGGTCGGTTTGTGACGTGACTTTGACGTCGGCCAGGAAGGCGTCGAGGCGCATGCGGTCCCAGCTGGCAGCCTGCAGGTCCTGGGTGGCTCGGACAAAGATGCCTGGCCGGCCGCGTACGGCGTTGCGCAGGGTGGTGAAGTCGCCGCCGGTTTCCGGGGCCAGAAAGATGACGGCCTGCTGCGCCTCGGCCGGGACGGTGACAAACACACCCTCGTCGCGTGCCTCGCGGAGCCACGTGTCAACGCGTGTAAACCAATCATTCGGCGGTGGATTGGTGACCCCACGCAGAAAGGTCACGATCAGCACGTAGCGTGCCGACTGGGTTTGAGGGAAATCGGGATGAATCCAGAGCCGGTCGCCGGGCAGCAGGTTTGGCACCTGACCGATGGGCAGGGTTATCTCGCCCCGCTTCACGTGCACGTCTACTTTGGGCCCGGCTAGATCAAACGCCTGGGCAGGTGAGTGCAACCCCGAGCAGCAGAACAGCAACCCCAACACGAAACCGAGTGAGCGCCGCATGACTCCATTGTACGAACTGCGCCGCCGAAGATGTATTACGTGCGGTGCAAAGTGTATGAGCAGTAACGGGATTGTCGTATACACTGAATCTGGCTGTTTTTCGGTGGGGCTTAGATAGATCGTTGTTGTGTGACCCGGTCCGGGGCCTAAGCGGCGAATAGGACCCCGGCTGTTGCCTCGATAAAATGTTTCGATGCAGTGAATCGCAGATACAGCCGCTAAACAAAATGGCAGCTTGTCAGGACCGGAGTTCTGCGCTAGCTTGACTAGCATACTTTGGATTCCGTGGATTAAATCGCTTTTTGTCCCGGTTAACGGGCCCGGTTAGAGCAAGGCTATACGGAGAAACAAAATGAAGGCTACACGAGCTGTGCCCAACAGCGTAGACGTCAGCAACCTTAGTATCCCCGAGGCAGAGGAAATTATTGAAACGGCCCTGAACGAACTGGCCTTCTCCCCAGACCCAGGCATGGCACGCGCCCTCCGCTTTCTGGCACCCCCGGGATATCAGGCGATTGTGGAGCTTTGTACCGAAAGCGGCCGCAGCAAGCGCCGCAACGCGTCGGCCGAGAGCTGGTCGCCGGAAGACGACGAAATCCGCATTTACTTTGAGCGTACGGACGATGCGGAGCCGGCTCCGCGACCGGTGCGCGGCACGCGCATTGTGGCCGAGCGACACTATGAGGACGAGGCGGACGGCCAGGAAGAGATTCTGCCTGCCGACCTGGATGCACGCGTGAAGGAGCTGTGTGCGGCGCTGGCCGAGGCTGAGCGCGGCGGCCACGCCTTCATCGCCCTCAAGTGGTTCCGCGATTCTTTCCTGCCCCGCAAGGCCTTCCGCTGGAACCAGCAGCCGGAGTCACGGCAGTCGGTGCTGGCCGAGGCTATTCAGCGCGGCCTGGTGCTCACCAGCAAGATCGCCAACCCCAAGACGCCTGCGTATCCCACCACCACCATCCGCCTGAACCGCGCCGAGGCCGGCATGCCTGAAGAAGCACAGCGCTTCCATCCGGTGGCTGTCGAGGGCGGCTCGCTGGCTGAGGCCCTGGAAGACGAACGGGGCAATCAGTGAACTGTTATTTCCTCGAATCCACGGCCTTCATCCGGCTCTTTGTACAGGAGCCGGGCACAGACGTTCTGGTGCGGCTGATGGAGTCGATCGAGGATAACCGCAAGCTGATCGCGGCTTCGACTCCTCTGGAGGTCTACGCCGCAATTCGCCGCCGCGAGCGCTCGGGCGGCCTGAGCCCGGAAAACGCCGCTGCAGCGTTGGAGATTCTGCGCATTGAGTCGGCGCGCATGGTGCAGGAGCCGCTGAATCCGGCNGTGCTGGAAGCCGCCCGCCAGGCGCTTGACCGCACCACACTGCGCTGGCCGGACGCGCTGCAACTGGGCGCGGCCATCGTGGCCCGCGACATGTTCCAGGGCACGCAGATCATTTTTGTGTCCACCTCGGCGGCGGTGCTGGAGGCCGCGAAGGCTGACGGCTTCACGACGCTGGATCCGGTGCACGACCCGGAGCCGCAGCCAGCGTGATTCGTTTGTTGCAGTGCCCGGTCAAAGCCTAGCGCTTACGCAATACCCAGGTGGTCATGCAGCGGTAATCCTGCACGATGGTCGTCTTCAGCGGATCGACCAGCACCCCATTCAGCTCACTGGTCAGGCGGAGCAGCATTCGCTCATCGACCAGGAACCACTCGGATCCGTCGCCCAGCTTGTAGATGTTGGGTCGCACAGGCTCAAAGTCCATGCCGATGCGCGAGCCCAGCCGGCAGAACAGCAGGCCGCCGGGCCGCAGCACACGCCACAACTCCTTGAGCATGGCCAGAAAATGCTGGCCGTCGCGCGCAAAGTGCAGCACGGCGCTGCAGATCACCACGTCCGCCAGCCCGTCGGGAAACGGCATGTGCTCGATGGGCGCAATCTGAAAATTCTCCGCGGGCAGGCCGGTTTCCAGCGACTCCGAGAGGGCGCGCACGTGCTCCACGCCAGCCGCGTCGGCGTCGACTGCGTAGACCTCGCAACCCTCGCGCAACAGATGGACAAGGTTGCGCCCGTAGCCGCATCCGGCGTCGAGCACGCGCATCTCCGCTGTGATGTTGCCGCGCAGAATCTGGTCGAAAACGTAGATGTCGATGGAACCGAACTGTTCCTGTACGGTCATGGGCACGGCGATCCTGCTTTCCGGGTGATTCCGGGCGAGTTCAGTTGCGGCGGAAGCGGTTGGCTTTGTCGAATTCGCTGCGCAGTTCGGGGGTGCGCAGGTTCTCGCGGATGTGGGCGAGGCGTTGCTCGAGCGCATGGAGAGCGGCCTGGACATTCTCGGTGTTGGTCATGGCGATGTCGCGCCACATGGAATAGGGGCTGGAGCCGAGGCGGGTCATCTCGCGCAGTCCGCGGCCGCCCACGTCTTTCAACTCCGGCGCTTCGCCCACCTGATCTTCGAGCAGCGCGCTGAGGGCCGTTGCCACAAACTGCGGCAGATGGCTAACCCAGGAGACGAGTTCGTCGTGGCGCTCAGCGTTCAGGTCAATGACCTTGGCGCCCATGGCTGCAACCCACTCGCGCCATGCTTTCACGAGGGCGTCGGAGTGCGGCGTGCGCTTCCATGCAGGATCGTCGGTGAAGAGCCAGACAGCTCCGCGAAACAGCTCGGCTTCAGCCAGCGCCGCGCCGCCGCGCTCTTTGCCTGCCATGGGGTGGCCGGGCAGAAAGGCCGCGCGTCCCGGACGGTTGAAGAGCCGGTCGGCCGCCGTGGTGATCTGCGACTTGGTGCTGCCCACATCGGTGATGAGATGTTCGGAGCCGAGCACGCCGACAAGCTGCTCCATCCAGTCGAAGATGGCGAAGACGGGTGCGGCGAGGAGAATGACCTGGGCTTGGCGTGCTGCCTCGATGGGGTCGGAGGCGACTGCGTCGATCGCGCCCATGGTGAGCGCGGTCTGAGCCTGCTCTGGACTGCGGTTCCAGCCTGTGATGGAGCCCTTGAAGCCTGCCGCGCGCAGCGCCAGGCCCGCTGATGTGCCCAGCAGGCCTGTGCCCAGAATGGCGATGCGCTCGATCATGCGGCCCTGTCGGGCCCTCCTTGTTACAGCGTTCGTCCCACTGCCGCGGCAATGACGCGCAGCTCTGCCATCAGCTTATCGAACTGATCCAGGTAGAGGGTCTGCGCGGCGTCGGATGCGGCCTTGTCTGCGTTGGGATGCACTTCGACGATGATCGCGTCCGCGCCCGCGGCCACGGAGGCCTTGGCCATGGGGGCCACCATGTCGCGCCGGCCCGTGCCGTGCGAGGGGTCGGCCACGATGGGCAGGTGCGAGAGCTTTTTCACCACCGGGATGGCCGAGATGTCCATGGTGTTGCGAGTGGCGGTCTCATAGGTGCGGATGCCGCGCTCGCAGAGGGCGACGTTGTAGTTGCCGCCGGAGAGGATGTACTCGCTCGAAAGCAGCAGCTCCTCGATGGTGGCGGCGATGCCGCGCTTGAGCAGCACGGGCTTGTCCACCTGGCCGAGTTCGCGCAGCAGGTTGAAGTTTTGCATGTTGCGAGCGCCCACCTGGAACAGGTCTACGAGCTGCAGCATGGGCTCGATCTGCGCGATCTCCATGACTTCGCTGACGACGAGCAGGCCATGAGCATCGGCGGCTTCGCGCATCAGCTCGAGGCCGGGGATGCCGAGGCCCTGGAATGCGTAGGGCGAGCTGCGGGGCTTGAAGGCGCCTCCGCGCAGAAACGTGCCGCCAGCGGCTTTCACGCGGGCCGCGGTCTCGAAGATCTGCGCCTTGTTCTCAATGGAGCACGGGCCGGCCATGGCGAGGATCTGTTCGCCGCCCAGCTTTACGCCGTTGCGGAACTCGATCACGGTGCCTTCGGGGCGGAAGCCGCGCCCGGCCAGCTTGTAGGGCGAGCTGATGCGGTGGACGTGCTCCACGCCGGGCAACAGTTCGAATTTGCTCAGATCCACGGTGGCTGTGGGGCCGACGCCAGCCAAGATGGTCTGGGTTGCGCCGGTGGTGCGGTGAACGCCGACGCCGGCTTCAGTCATCGCGTCGATGACGGCGTCGATCTGCTCTTCGGTGGCCTTCTCCTGCATTGCTACGATCATTGCTTGTTCCCTGTCTCGGGCGCCTCTGCGCCTGTGCCGTGGCCCTGGCCGCCTGCCTGGGCATTTCTTTCTGAGGCCAACTCGTTCCGCTGCAGCGCCCGCATGACGTCGATAATGCGCTCGTAGATATGCGTCAGCTCGATGTCCGGCAGCGGTCCCTTGTTGGCTGCGCGCACGTTGGCGTAGATGATCTTTTCCCGGGCCGGTTCATACACCGGCAGGGAGGTTTGCACCTTCAGGTGGCCGATCATCAGCGCCGCCCTGGCCCGCTCGCTCAGCAGCTCTACAAGCTGGCGGTCCAGCACATCGATTCGGTTGCGCAATTCTTCCAGCGTCATTCCGTCCTCGCGTTGCGCCCTGGCTACGGCTTCGCCCCCTCCGGGAGAGAGCCGGCGCAGAGTGCATCGAAACTTGAGTTGATTCCGTGCCTGCGGCTGGAGGGCCGCCGGCCTGAGGTCCGTCCGTATTACCGGGTCAACGCCGCCGCGGGCTGGCGAAGACCCTTGATAAATCGAGCCACCGCGCCGGGCGCTTCTTCGGGAGCCGACCTCTCGATCAACTCCACGATTGCGCTGCCGACCACTGCGGCGTCCGCGAACTCCGCCACCTGGGCGACGTGTTCCGCGTTCGAAATGCCAAAGCCCACGGCCACCGGCAGCCCGGTCCATCGCCGGATGCGCGCAACCAGCGAGGCAGCGTCGGCGGTGAGGCTCTGCTGCTTGCCAGTGATGCCGGTGCGGGAGATGGCGTAAACAAACCCCTTGCTGTGGGTGGCAATGGCTTCCAGTCGCTCGTCGGGACTGGTGGGCGCGGCCAGAAACACCGGCGCAAGGCCCACGCGGGCCATTTCTGCCAGGTAGTCGCCTGCCTCTTCCACGATGATGTCGGTCACCAGCACGCCATCGGCGCCGGCTGCAGCCGCGTCGTCCGCGAACTTGCGCAAGCCGTAGCGCAGGATGGGGTTGAAGTAGCTGAAAAGAATGAGTCCGGCTCCGGGACGGGCGGCGCGAATCTCACGGGCCAGAGCCACCACATCGTGAAGGCTGGTGCCGTGGGAGAGAGACCGCTCGCTGGCGCGCTGAATCACGGGGCCGTCGGCCAGAGGATCGCTGAAGGGCACGCCCAGTTCCAGCACGTCCGCACCTGCGTCGATGGCCTCAAGCGCAATGGCGCGTGTGGCTTCGAGTGAGGGGTCGCCGGCGGTGAGGTAGATGACCAAACCCGGCTTGTGCTGGAATTCAATCGCCATCGGACGTCGTACGATCACACTCCCTGGAGCTTCAACTCGCGGGCCAGAATGCCCATGTCCTTGTCGCCGCGTCCGGAGAGGTTCACTACCAGTATGTCATGGGGGGGCATGGTGGGCGCGATGCGCAGGGCCTCGGCCACGGCGTGGGCGCTTTCGAGCGCGGGGAGAATGCCTTCTGTCCGCGAGAGCCTGACCACGGCGTCGAGGGCTGCGGCGTCGTCCTGCGAGGTGTATTCGGCGCGGCCGGAATCGTGCAGCGCCGCATGCTCCGGGCCGATGGACGCGTAGTCGAGGCCTGCGGAGACGGAGTGAGTCATCGCGATCTGGCCGTTCTCGTCCTGCAGCACGTAGGAGTAGGTGCCCTGCAGCACGCCGGGCTCGCCGCCACGGAAGCGCGCTGCATGCTCGCCGAGTGCCGTGCCGCGGCCGCCGGCTTCCACGCCGATGAGGCGGACCTGCTTGTCAGGAATGAACTCGTAGAAGGCACCGATGGCGTTGGAGCCGCCGCCCACGCAGGCAATGATGGCGGTGGGCAGACGGCCTTCCTTCTCCAGAATCTGCTCCTTCATTTCGCGGCTGATGACGCGCTGGAAGTCGCGGACCATGGTGGGATAGGGGTGCGCGCCGAGCGCCGAGCCGAGGATGTAGAAGGTGGTACGGACGTTGGTGACCCAGTCGCGCATGGCCTCGCTGATGGCGTCCTTGAGCGTCCTGGAGCCGGAGGAGACGCCGCGCACTTCCGCGCCGAGCAGGCGCATGCGAAGGACGTTCAGCTCCTGGCGGGCCATGTCGACCTCGCCCATGTAGACGACGCACTCCATGCCCAGCAGCGCGCATACAGTGGCTGTGGCCACGCCGTGCTGGCCCGCGCCGGTTTCGGCAATAATGCGCTGCTTTCCCATACGCCTGGCGAGCAGGGCCTGGCCGAGGGCGTTGTTGATCTTGTGCGCGCCGGTGTGCAGCAGGTCTTCGCGCTTGAGGTAGATTTTGGCGCCACCGAGCTGCTCGGTGAGGCGCTTGGCGAAGTAGAGCGGCGTGGGGCGGCCAGCAAAATCCTTGAGCAGCGAGGCCAGTTCGGCCTGGAACGTCGCGTCGGCCTTGGCCTTTTCGTACTCCTGCTCCAACTCGACCAGAGCGGCCATCAGCGTCTCCGGCACGTAGCGGCCGCCGTAGACACCGAAGCGTCCGGGCCGCGACTCCGAAGGTGCTGCGGGAAGAATGACCGATGCCATGCAAGCCCTCCTGCTCATGTGCACCCATTTGAGGGGCAACACTTCAGTGTACAGGCATTGCATGCAGCGGGCGCTCGCTGCATGCTCGCAGGAGAGGAGTGCGTTATCGACTGGCTGCGCGGGCGTTGGCGACGAACTGGCGGACCTTGGCGGGGTCTTTGCGGCCGGGGGCAGATTCCACGCCGCTGGCTACGTCCACGCCCCAGGGGGCGAGCGTGGCAATGGCTTCAGCGACGTTTTCGGGGTTGAGGCCGCCGGCGACTACGAGTTTACCGTTGCCGCTGAAGATCGTGGTGCGTGCTTCGGACCAGTCGAAGGCGATGCCGGTGCCGCCGACGGCGTTGGCGGTGCGCGAGTCGACGAGGATGCCGTCGATGTGCGCGTCGCGGGCCAGTTCGGCGGCCTGCTCGGCGGCGTCTGGGCCGAAGTGCACTACGCGCAGGATGCGCAGCGCGGGGCCGAATGCGGCGCGAAGCTGCGCGGGCATGTCCGGGCCGGCGTCGGAGTGCAATTGCACGCCGGTCAGTCCGCAGGCGCGCACGGTGGAGGCGATTTCGTCAAAGGATGCGTAGACAAAGACGCCAATCTTTTCAAGCTGAGCGGGCAGGTGTGGCACGATCGCGGCGACCTGCTCAGCGGTCACCTGGCGCGGGCTGGGCGCGAAGACGAAGCCGACGGCATCCGCGCCCGCTTCAGCGGCCAACTGCGCGTCGGCGAGCGAGGTGTTGCCGCAGATCTTGATCCAGAGGCTCATGAGTGTTGAAGTGCTGCTGCGGCGCTGGTCAGCAGGGTTTCGAGCGCCACGCCGGGATCGGGCTGGCGCATCAGGCTCTCGCCGATGAGGAAGGCGTCGAAGCCCGCGGCGCGCAGGCGGGCCACGTCGCCGCCAGTGAAGATGCCGCTCTCGGCCACGCGGACGACGCACGAGGGGATGCGTTCGGCGAGGGCGAGGGAGGTTTCAAGCCGCACCTCGAAGGTGCGCAGGTCGCGGTTGTTCACGCCGATGGCATCCGCGCCCGTTTCGCCCAGAGTGTCCAGCGCGCGGTCGAGTTCGTCGGCGGTGTGTACTTCGACAAGCACGTCGAGCGCCAGCTGGCGTGCACGCTCGGCGAAGCGCCGCAGCTCATCGTTGGTGAGCGCGGCGACGATCAGCAGAATCGCGTCTGCGTGGTGAGCGCGCGCCTCGGCGAACTGGTACTCGTCCACCATGAAGTCCTTGCGCAAGCATGGCAGCTGGACGGCGGCGGAGGCGATTTCGAGGTTGCGCAAGCTGCCCTGAAAATAGGGCTCGTCGGTCAGCACGGAGAGCGCGGCTGCGCCGCCTGCGGCGTAGCGCGCGGCCAGCCATGCCACGTCAAAATCCGCTCGGATGAGGCCCTTGGAAGGAGAAGCTTTCTTGATTTCGGCAATCACGGCCGGCGCGCTGGCGGATTGCCGCCGGAGCGCTGCAGTCCAGCCGCGCGGCGTGTGTGCTGCTGCCTGCCGCTCGAGTTCCGCTGCGGAAATGCGCGTCTTGTCAGCCGCAACTGCAGCGCGTGTGGAAGCAAGAATGGTGTCGAGGTGCGTAGCCATGACCTGAGTCGAGTATACGGGCCGCGCGGTGCGAGGCCGGCTGCGGTCGCAGCCAGCCTCTGGAGGGCTACTTGCTGCTCTTGTTCCTGGCGCTCTTGGCCTTATTGTCTTCGAACATTTTTACGGCGCGCACCACGCGGTCGCGGGCGTAGGCGGCGTCGTGCCAGCCCTTCACTTCCACGCGCTTGCCCTCGAGATCCTTGTAGATGGAGAAGAAGTGGGTGATCTCCTTTAGCATGTGCGGGTAAATGTCGGTGTAATTCCACACGTTGTTGTAGCGCGGATTGTTCTTTCCTACGGCCAGAACCTTCTCGTCGAGCACGCCCTGGTCCAGCATTTCCAGCAGGCCAATGGGACGCACTTCCTGCACGCAGCCGGGGAAGCTGGGGCCGGGCACCAGCACCAGCACGTCCAGAGGGTCGCCGTCATCGCTCAACGTGGAGGGAATGAAGCCGTAGTCGCCGGGATAATGCACGGGCGAGTGAAGATTGCGGTCCAGCTTGAAGACGTGCAACTGCTTGTCATACTCAAACTTGTTGGTGCTGTCCTTGGGAATCTCGATCACCGACCGGAAGACTTCAGGGGAACGGTCGCCGACCGGCAGTTCCAGATAATTGACCATCTCTGTTGCTTCTCCTTGTGCCGTGGGGAAAAGACCTGCCATCCAGGAGTGATCCGGGAGGAGTGTGCAGCCCCGGCAATAGGCTGGAGCTTCTATAATTACGGATCATGAAGGCGCATGTCTATGTCACGCTTAAGGCCTCGGTCCTCGATCCGCAGGGCCAGACCATCCAAAACGCCCTGAAGAAGATTGGCTTCGCCGATGTTACCGCCGTGCGCCAGGGCAAGTATTTCGCCCTTTCGCTGGCCGATGGCCTCACCCCCGAGGCGGCGCGCGCCCAGGTGGAGCGCATCGCCCGCGAAGTGTTGACCAACCTCATCATCGAAGATTACACATACCGCATAGAGGAATAGGCGCGGCTCCACGCGCCCCATTACACCCGCGGTTACCGAAAATCGCACCCATCTTCGCCTGTCTCCCCGGCTGTGCCTCGGTCGCATAGAATTCCTTCATGTGCGGAATTGTTGGCTATGTAGGGTCGAAGAAGGTTGTCCCCGTCATCATTGAGGGACTGCGTCGCCTGGAGTATCGCGGCTACGATTCGGCGGGTATTGCCGTGGGCAGCCCGTCGAGCACAGTGCTAGATGTGTGCCGCGCGCCGGGCAAGCTGGGCCACCTGGAGGAAGTGCTTCGGGAACATCCGCTGACTGGCACCTTCGGCATTGGCCACACGCGCTGGGCCACCCACGGTCGTCCCACCGAAGAGAACGCCCACCCGCACCGCGACTGCACGGGCCGCATCGTGGTGGTCCACAACGGCATCGTGGAGAACTATCTGGACTTGAAGCGCGAACTCACTGCGCAGGGCCACACGTTCGTCACGGAGACCGACACCGAGATCATTGCCCACTTGATTGAACAGGTGCAGAAGGACGCGGCTACTGCAGGCGCGCCTCTGCTGCTGGAAGACGCCGTGCGCCGCGCCGTAAAGCGCCTCACCGGCGCCTTTGCACTGGGCATTCTCTCTGCCGCTGAGCCGGACAAGATCGTCGCCGCGCGCTCCGGGCCGCCGGTGGTTATCGGCGTGGGCGAGGGCGAGTCGTTTGTGGCTTCTGACGTCCCCGGCATTCTGCACCACACGCGGAATATCTATTTTCTGGCCGACGGCGACATGGCCATCCTGACGCCCGCCGGCGTTACCCTTACCGATTTCGAGGGCAAGCCCATCCAGCGCGAACTGACGCGCATCCAGTGGGACCCGATTCAGGCGGAAAAGGGTGGCTACAAGCACTTCATGCTGAAGGAGATCTGGGAGCAGCCGCGCGCCGTCCGCGACACCACCATGGGCCGCGTATCGCTCGACTCCGGCAAAGTTTTTCTGGGCGAGATGGAGATCGCCGACGAGGAACTGGCGGCCGCCTCCAGCATCAACATCGCCGCGTGCGGCACCAGTTGGCATGCCGCGACGGCCGGCAAATACATGATTGAGCGGCTGGCCCGCCTGCCCGT
>WSSedB1CaDRAFT_10000740_pt1 | contig 13409 bp, 11 predicted proteins | sample WetSurSB1Cattail_FD_9460 | JGI IMG/M metagenome (IMG submission 9460)
ACCGGCGGTATTTGAAACGCTGGAGATCGACTGTGAGGAGTATCGCCGGGGACGGGTGCTTCAGGATATCAGCGCCTTCCGCACCGGCCTCATATACGGCCCCGAGATGGTTACCCGCTATGACGCGACCGTCAGCTACGGCATCCGGCGCTGCGAATTCGATCACTATCTTCTGCAGCGCAGCGCTGTGCGCCAGGCACTTGGTGAGCCGGTGTCAACGCTGGAACGGCACAACGGGGGGTGGCTTGTGAACGGGCACATCAGAAGCCGGCTCCTGGTTGGTGCCGGTGGCCATTTTTGTCCGGTGGCGCGCTTCCTGGGCACTAAACACAACAGAGAGGAAGTTGTTGTTGCCCAGGTTGCCGAGTTTGCCGTGACCCCGGACCAGGCGCGACTCTGCCGCACCCCGGCCGATACACCAGCGCTCTATTTTTGCCGGGACATGAAAGGATACGGATGGCTTTTCCGGAAAGAGGGGTTTCTTAATGTAGGCCTGGGACGTATGGATACGGATAATCTTGGCCGCCATACAAGGGATTTTTGCACGTTTCTCGCGCAGAGGGGGGAACTGGCGGCGGGCTTTGCCGACCGGTTCCAGGGACATGCCTATCGCGTATACGAGCGACAGGGGGGGCGCGCCTGCGTGAACGATGGCGTGTTGCTGATCGGTGACGCGGCCGGGCTTGCCCAGCCGCAGAGCGGCGAAGGTATCCTGCCCGCAATTGAGTCGGCCCTGCTGGCTGCGGAGACCATCCTGGCGGCCAATGGCGATTATCGCCGCGATAACCTGGAGCCGTACGCGACACGCCTGACCGGCCGTTTTGCCGGCGAAAGCATGGAAATCCCCTCTTCGCCCATTTCCTCCGGAATCTTGCGCTTTCTCGGGGCCAGATTGCTCTCCAGCAGTTGGTTTACCCGTCATATCGTGCTGGACCGCTGGTTCCTCCATGCAAATCAGCAGCGCATGTCGACTATCCCCTTTTACAATTAATGCGCCCCATCCAACGCCAGATTTACAAGAAGCACGTTCACTCGCGGTTCTCCCAGAAAGCCCAGCTGGCGCTCATCCGTATTGGAGGAAACGAGCTTTTGCACGGCTTCCTCGCTCATTCCGCGAGCCTTGGCAACCCTGGGTATCTGCAGTCCGGCAGCTTCCAGCGAGATATGTGGATCAAGCCCGCTGGCCGATGCCTCCACCAGGTCAGCCGGGATACTGCCGGTGATTCCCGTGTCATGAAGCGCCTTGACCCGGTCCCCCACGGTCTTGATAAAGTCGGGGTTGGTCGGGCCGGAGTTTGAGCCGCCCGAGGCCATGGGGTTGTAACCGAAGTCGGCGGTGGCTGAGGGACGCGGCCAGAAGTACTTCTGGCCTGAGAAAGGCTGGCCGATCAGACTGGATCCGATCTCCTTTCCGCTCTTGTCGGTGATGAAACTCCCCTGGGCCTGTTTCGGGAAGATGGCATGGGCAATGCCGGTGACCACCGCCGGGTAGATGCCGCCACAGATGATGGTGAAGATGACGAAGAGCAGAATCGCCGGTTTTATCTCTTTCATGGTTAACTCCTAGTTTTGTTGTCTGACCGGTCGGACTGGTCAGACCTGTCAGAATCGTCAAACTGGTCAGACAATCATCCCCAGCACCAGGTCAATTGCCTTGATCCCTACAAACGGCGCTATCATCCCCCCCACCCCGTAGACAAGCAGGTTGTGGATCAGAAGCCTCTCGGCCGGCATGGGGCGGAACTTGGTTCCCTTGAGCGCCAGCGGAACCAGCATCGGGATAATGATCGCGTTGAAGATAACCGCGGAAAGGATCGCACTCAAAGGGCTGGCCAGATGCATGATGTTCAACATGCCCAGTTGCGGATAGATCGAAAGCAGCATTGCCGGGATGATGGCGAAATATTTGGCTACGTCGTTGGATATGCTGAAGGTGGTCAGGTTGCCACGGGTCATCAGGATCTGCTTGCCCACCTCGACGATATCCAGAAGCTTGGTCGGGTTGCTGTCCAGGTCGATAATATTGGCCGCCTCGCGGGCCGGCTGGGTGCCGGTGTTCATGGCCACCGCCACGTCAGCCTGGGCAAGCGCCGGGGCGTCGTTGGTACCGTCGCCGGTCATCGCCACCATGTAGCCGGCCTCCTGGTTATCCTTGATCAGCTTGAGCTTGTCCTCCGGTTTGGCCTGGGCCAGGAAGTCATCCACCTGGGCCTCTGCGGCGATGGCGGCAGCGGTCAGGGGATTGTCGCCCGTGATCATGACCGTCCTGATCCCCATGCTGCGCAGCTGCTGGAAACGTTCCTGGATGCCGCTCTTGATGATGTCTTTCAGATTGATGACCCCGAGGATCTCGGCATCGCAGCTGACCACCAAGGGCGTTGCCCCGGCTCGGGCAATCCTGTCCACTACCTCTTCAAGGTTGTAGGGAATTGTCGTTGCGCCAAGGGTTTTAACATAAGCGACCGCCGAATCGCCGGCGCCCTTGCGGTAGTGTTTACCGCCAGAATTGACCCCGGACAGACGGGTTTCGGCGCTGAAGGCAATTGTTTCCGCATCAGCAGGAAGCGACTCCTGTTTCATGCCGTACTTCTGCTTCGCCAGCACCACGACGCTCCGTCCTTCGGGGGTTTCGTCGGTCAGCGATGCAATCAGGGCCGCCTCGGCCAGTTCCTGTTCAGTATGCCCCCCAACCGGCACGAACTCCACGGCTTCACGATTTCCCAGGGTGATTGTGCCGGTCTTGTCAAGCAACAGCACACTCACATCACCGGCTGCCTCAATGGCGCGCCCTGACAGGGCGATGACGTTCTTTTGGAAAAGCCGGTCCATTCCGGCAATACCGATGGCTGGGAGGAGCGCGGCGATAGTGGTCGGCGCCAGGCAGACAAACAAGGCAACCAGGACCGTCAACGAAACCGGCGTCCCCTGACCAGCTGCCTTGACACTGTAAATCGAGAGCGGGCTGATGTTGGCGCAAACCAGCAGAAAGACCAGGGTCAGGGCAATCAGCAACACCTCCAGGGCAATCTCGTTGGGGGTTTTGCGACGCTTGGCCCCCTCGATCAGGGATATCATCCGGTCCAGAAAAGTCTCACCCGGATTGGCGGTAATCCGGACGATGACAGCATTGGCGATGACGGTGGTGCCGCCGGTGACAGCACTCCTGTCTCCGCCCGATTCGCGGATTACCGGGGCCGACTCGCCGGTAACGGCCGATTCGTTGACCAGGGCTGCTCCGGCTACAACATCGCCGTCACCGGCGATCAGGTCGTTCGCCTCGACGAGGATATAGTCATCCTTGCGCAATTCAGTGGAGGCTACCATCTCGAAAGAAGCGCCGAACTCCGGTTTCTTCAGGCGCTTGGCCTTTACGTCGGTGCGGGTTTTGCGAAGCGATGCCGCGCGGGCCTTGCCGCGCCCTTCCGCCAACGCCTCGGAAAAGGTAGCAAAAATGACCGTCAGCCAGAGCCAGATCGATACAGTCCCGGTGAACCAGGCCGGTTCCTTGTTCGCGCCGGTGAGTGACATGACAAAGGTCACCAGGGTAATAATGCTGGCGATTTCAACGCATAACATGACCGGGTTGCGCCATAGCGCGCGGGGATCGAGCTTTTTGAAGGAATCGAACAACGCGGGCCTCATGATTCGCGTGTCGAAGATGGAAATCGGTTCCTGAGCGTGTTTCGACATTACTATTTACCTCCCAACATGGTCAGCTGTTCAACGATCGGCCCCAGCGAAAGTGCCGGAAAAAAGGTGAGGGCTCCGACAATCAGGATCACCAACGTCAACCAGAGAGCAAAGGGAACCTTGTCGGTGGGGAGCGTTCCCAGGCTGGGGGGAACGTACTTCTTCTCCGCCAGCGACCCAGCCATGGCGAGCACCGCCACTGCCGGCGCATAACGGCCTATGATCATCGCCAGCGAGCCCAGAATATTATAGAAGTTGACGTTGGCGTTCAGACCGGCAAACGCGCTCCCATTGTTGTTAGCCATGGAGGCCAGGCCGTAGAGCACCTCGGAGAGGCCGTGGGCGCCGGGGTTGGACATGGATGAAACGGCAGAGGGAGTAATCATGGCAATCCCTGAAAGGACCAGAACCACGATCCCGGCTGTCAGGATGGTAATGATCGACATCCACATTTCCTGCACCTCGATCTTCTTGCCCAGATATTCCGGCGTTCGCCCGATCATCAGGCCGGAGACAAAGACCGCGATCACAGCGAAGGCCAGCATGGTGTAGAGACCGGAGCCGACCCCACCGAAGACAATCTCACCCAACAGGATCAGGGAGAGTGGAATCATGCCGCCCAAGGGGGTTAGGGAGTCGTGCATGGCAACGACCGCGCCACAGGAGGTGCCGGTGGTGGCGACCGTAAAGAGGTTGGTGCCGGGCAGACTGAAGCGGAGCTCTTTCCCCTCCATATTGGCCCCCTGCACGCCCAGCTTAGCCAGAAGCGGGTTGCCGCTCGCCTCGGCTCCCTGAAGCACACCAAAGGATACGATCAACAGGAGAAGCATCACCCCCAGCAGCGCCCACCCTTGGCGGGGATTCCCCACCATAACGCCGAAAGTGTAAGTCAGGGCGCCGGGGATGAGGAGGATCAGGAATATCTCAACAAAGTGGGAAAGCGGGGTCGGATTTTCAAATGGGTGAGCCGAGTTGGCGTTGAAAAAGCCGCCACCGTTGGTGCCCAACTCCTTGATCGCCTCCTGGGAAGCCACCGGTCCCATGGGAATGGTGACTTCCCTGGCAATCACGCTCTCGGTGACAGGGTTCCCCTTGGCATCCTTGATCGGATTTCCTTTATCGTCCAGCTTCGACTTATCGTAAGTTTCCGACTGAACGAGCGACATCGTCTTGTTGGCACTGAAATTCTGGATCACACCCTGGGAGACCAGGAAAATAGCGGCGACCAGCGACAACGGCAGAAGGATGTAGAGGGCGCCGCGGGTCATATCGACCCAGAAGTTGCCCAACATCGATGTCTTGCGCCGCGCAAAGCCGCGGATCAGCGCAATGACAATGGCCATCCCGGTAGCAGCGGAGACGAAGTTGTGCACTGTCAGCCCCACCATCTGGGTGAAGTAGCTGGCGGCCGACTCACCGCTGTAGGCCTGCCAGTTGGTGTTGGTGACAAAGCTGATCGCGGTGTTGAGCGCCAGTTGCCAGGAGAAGGCCGGGAACTTCTGGGGGTTGAGCGGCAGCAGATGCTGTGTGAGAAGCATGACAAAGAGCGCGGAAAAGAGGACCAGGTTGAAAAGAAGCATGGCCCAGGCGTAGCGTTTCCAGCCCATCTCCTCATCCCGGTCTATCCCGCAGATACGGTAGAGCAGGTTCTCGCAGGGACCAAGGACAGGAGTCAGGATGGTCCGTTCCCCCTGGTAGACCTTTGCCATGAAAGTGCCGAAAGGTTTGATCATGGCGAGCAGAACAACGAAAAAAGCGATTGTTTCGAGCCATTCATACATGTTCATAAGGTACTCTCCACACATTTACTTTGAGCGGCTTTTGCAGAGCCCTTGCATTGGCAGTGATGAATTTCCCACTCCTGTTTACCTGCATTGAAAACCAATACCTGACCGGACTCTACCCGTGGCGGAGCAATCGTCGTTGCATCGGGAGGGATTACGAAAACATCTCTCTTCATCGGCGCCTCGTCAGCAAAATCTTCACCCAGATAGATACCGGTTTCAGGATTGAACAAATAAATTTTCATCGAACTTCTCCAACATCATAAATTTTACCATCCTATAGTTAGTAACCTAGCTTTTCGGAGATAAAATAGGTGTCAAAATGGTCGTTCAAAGCATTAAGAAAGCGTCAAGATGTGAAAAGCATGTTGTTTGGATGGCAATTATGCGTATGGTTCGCCGGCAGAGAAAACAGGGGGAACTGTTCCCTTAAAGTCTATTCCGGCAATAAAAAGAGAGGAAATGGGGAAGACGAAGACAAGGCAACACACGACAATCTTCGTCAAAGACTTTGTCATGGTGATGAGTATAGTCAGGAAGATGACCGAAGCGATTACATCCGATCCTGGGACCTTCATTCCGAGAAGAATGCCACCAGGCATTTTTGATTAATGTTGATACTCTCGGATCTTGGCGTATTCGGCCTCGAAACGCTTCCTGGTCCCCTTGGGAATCTTCAATTGGAAATCGGGATTATTGGGTGGGGTGCACCGGTGGCGCAGGTCAGGATTCAACTCGCGGATATTTTCGTAACTGGTGCCGGCCAATTTGGCCACCAGTTCCAGGTCGGTGCGGATGGGGATTTTGACAATATCGAACTCGATAGGCGGCAGGTAGGTTACTTCGGAAAAACCGTAGCGGGTCGGATCCTTGGCGATGATGGCGGCGGCCAACAGCTTGGGGACATACTCCCTGGTTTCGCGCTTTAAGTATGAACCACGGGTAAGTTTCCAGAAATCATTGGTATTGTACATGTTTATGGCCCGTAAAATCTTGTTTTCGCCGGCGTTGTAGCCAGCAGCGGCCAGATACCAGTCACCATCGAATATTTCGGAGAGTTCCTTCAGGTACTGGGCTGCGGCCATGGTCGCCTTGAGCGGATCCTTGCGCTCGTCGATCCACGGATCGATGCGCAGCGAGTAGTTCCGGCCGGTGCCGGACATGAACTGCCAAGGGCCAACAGCATTGGCAAACGAACGGGCATGAATCTGGAAACCGCTCTCGATCATGGCCACATAGACCAGATCCTCGGGAATTCCCTGGCGCTTGAAGATCTCTTTCATCATGGGGATGTAACGGGAAGAACGGGAGAGCCAGCGAGAAAAGGTCGGTCTTCCCTTGGACTGATAATAATTGATGAAATACCCGATCTTGCTGTTGAACGTCAGCGGGATAACGGACGTTGGCACGTCCACATCGGGCAGCGCCAGTTCAGTGCTGCTGTCGTTCTTCCCCCTGAGATCCTCCAGGACATAGAGGTCTGGCACCGCAGCCGGCGGGTCATCCTCGACCAACGGTTCGTCGTCTTGGTCAAGCACTATTTGCCAGGAATGACCCAGAAGCGGTGTAGTGGGACGTGTCAACTCGGCCAGGATCGACTGTGTCGATTCCGTCGCGTTCGCCGGGAAAGCGAACATCAGCAGTGCTATGAGAACAAAAATACGGTTCACGTGATATATTCACAGCCCATCGGCAAGGAGGATCTCCACTTGCGGCAGCTTCTTTTTGATGGCTTTCTAATTTATTGACAATTTCTTATATCATTGTTTTATATTTAAATACATTTTTATATTGTTTTAACGACAGAGACCGTTTTGGCGATACTGCTGATGAGCTCGATGATTTTCCCCGCAACACCGTCTGCCACAATAATTTCCAGTATTACTTTCTCAACGAAATTTGCCACGTATTCAGCACCTCGACAGACCATAACCTGCCCCTTCTGACGTCCATGGAGATAAGCGCGCTTTACATGACCTCTTCGATCCCTATTTTTTCAGGGCGGTTTTAACTTAGATAAAATAAGGAGGGGGAGGGGGTTATGTGCCGGAATCGTATTAACCTGACGACCGTTTTTGTGGTATGTTTACAACCATCTAATCCGTGGAGGTTTCCCATGAAATTTGTACGTCTACTCCTGTTTCTCCCGATGCTGTTACTCGTTTTCAGTGTAACACCATGCCGGGCTGGTTTCTTCGATAACCTGACCAAGGGGCTCGGCTTATCCGGCGGACCGGGCAGTGGGCTGGACGACACAACCATTGTCAGGGGATTGAAGGAAGCCCTTTCAACCGGAACCGCCAGGGCGGTCAATTCGGTTTCGCAACGCGACGGATACTTCAACAACGAGATGATCAAGATCCTGCTGCCCGAAAAAGTCCGCACCGCTGCCAACCTTCTCGGCAAAGTCGGCTTTCAGCAAGAGGTGGACGATTTTGTTCTCAGCATGAACCGGGCCGCTGAAAAAGCAGCTCCCAAAGCTACGGAGCATTTTGTTGCCGCGCTCAAATCAATGACCTTTGACGATGCCCGCAAGATCCTCCAGGGTGGCAATACATCCGCCACTGAATACTTCAAGCAGAAAACCGGAGCCAAGATCTATGATTCGTTCAAGCCGGTGGTTACGTCAAACATGAGGGAAGTGGGGGTAACGAAGCGCTATGCGCAGATGAGGGAAACCTTTGAAGCCATACCCTTTGCCGGCACCATAGGCTCCTTTGACCTGGAAAACTATGTCACCACCAAGGCGGTTGACGGCCTTTTCGCCATGCTTGGGGAAGAAGAAAAGAAAATCAGGACCGATCCCGCTGCCCGGGGAACGGAACTGCTCAGGAAGGTCTTCGGCAAATAAATTTCTGAGCCCGTGACGTCTGTACGGCGTAACGAGCGAAATACCATAGTCAATCGCCGCCCATGACGATTCATGCCGCTTATGACGGATAGAATCATACCTGATACGCCGGGACTGAGGCATCCTGAGCGAGAGAAGCCGGGAAGACGCCACTGGTTCAGAAAATTATCTATTGCCTGACACGCAGATCGATAATCGTGCCCGGCGGTAATTGTTGACCTGAAAACAAATCAACCGGCAGTGTCGGTGTTGCGGATGTGGTTCCAAAAGCGTATTCAACAACGGTGTGACGGCCATTATCGTCCAACCAGACAAGCCGCTTTGTCTCGGTTCCGGACTCTTCATCAACCACATAGGACTTGGTCGCATGATCACGGCAATCAAGAGGATCATTCACCGTGGTGATCGAATTCAGGCAACGCTCGAGATGCCTGGCCCTCGCTGCAATGTCCCTGCCGGCTTGGCTAAGCGTTTTTCCCCTGGCGATTTCCCTATAACCCATTGCACCGGTAAATGCGGTCCTGACCCAGCCTCCTTCAGCCTCCTCAACCGACCAGGTTGTTACGAAGATCCCATTGGAACGTTTTTCCACGGTAGCTTGCACCCGGCAACTCGCGGGCGGTTTTCCGGACCACTTGCCGGTACGATTAATTTCCTTGAAAATATTTGTAACACAATCGGCCAGCCTGGTAATTTCCTGGCCATATGCAACGGAACCAACCAGTTGTAACGCCACTATCAGCAACAGAACCGAGTATCGAATTGTGTCCTCCCCCGTGCAATGGCTTCGTTTCATGGAGCCAATATCAACCGGCACATTGCTGGAACTGAAAGATGCGAGTCATTGTGAGCAAGTATATCACTATTCCTGCAATACAACACTCCGGCTGTTACAAAAAAACGAGGGCATTCCCGCCTGAGAATGCCCCGTTTTACAGATAGCATCATGAGCTCCCTGATCCCTACTTGACGGTGTACCAGAACTTGGAGCTGCGCACCTTGCCGTCCTTCAGAATGAACTTGCACATCACGCCGTATTTTCCCTTTACCGGCAGCGTGAAGTCGGCGCCAAAACCATTCCCCATTCCCATCAGGTCCCTTGTCTGCTCGGACTTGTCCGGGCTCATGACTTTCACCTTCACCTCACCCACGATCAGAGCCTTACCACTCTTGGCGTCCTTGAACATGACCATGATGTGGTGCGTTTCCTTCATTCCCATCTCTTTCATTTTGCCCTTGTAATCCAGAACGGTGAATGTCGCCTTGACGCCGTCAATCACTTCCTGGTGCGCCGTATTCCCCATGTCCATCATGGAATGTTCGCCATGCCCCATGTCCATGTGCTCGTGGTTGGCCGCGTGAGATGCCAGTGGGGCTGCCAGGGCCAGAGCTGCTGCTGCGAGAATCAGTGTCGATTTCTTCATAGTTTTTTTCCTTTGCCTAGTTTGCGATTGTGCTTCCCCCTTTAACAAAAGGGGATTGAGCGGGATTTGCCTTTGACCTTAAAATCAAATCCCCCCTGCCCCCCATTGTCAAAAGGGGGGGAAATTCAATGCTTCATTCCTGAATACCTCAGTGTCCCCTTTTTCAACTCCCTCTTCTTCATCATAACAAAAATCACCGGTGTCATGATCAACACATGTACCGCCGAAGAGATCATCCCGCCGATCATGGGCGCGGCAATGGGTTTCATCACATCGGCGCCGGTTCCGGACGACCACATGATCGGAACAAGGCCCAGCAAGGCCACCGCCACGGTCATCAGTTTGGGACGAAGACGGAGCACCGCCCCCTCGAAGGTTGCGTCGTAGATATCCTGTTCAGTGCAAGGGCCATCAATCAGCTTCTTGTCCAGCGCCTCGTGCAGGTAGATCACCATCACCACCCCGGTCTCCACGGCAATGCCGTACAGGGCGATAAAGCCGACCCATACCGCCACGGACAGGTTGTAGTCCAGGGCAGAGACCAGGTAGACTCCACCCACCAGGGCAAAGGGCACCGAGAGCATGACCATGCTCGCTTCCAGGGCAGAGTGAAAGGTGAAGTAGAGCAGGATAAAGATGATCACCATCCCCATCGGTATCAGCACTTGCAAACGCGCCTTTGCGCGAATCTGGTTCTCCCACTGGCCGGACCAGGTCACGTAGTAGCCGGGCGGCAGTTTGAGATTCTTTTCCAGCACCTGTTTGGCCTCGGTAACAAAGCCGCCCATGTCCCGTCCACGGACATTGAGAAAGACCAGCGAACGCAAGAGTCCCCCCTCGCTGTTGATCTCCGGCGCGCCGGTGGAGATCTTCAGCTTGGTCACCAGTGAGAGTGGTACCTGGGCGCCCTCCATGCCAGCTACCAGAATGCGACGAATGGCTGGGATATTGTCACGATAATCCCGCAGGTAGCGAATCCTGATCGGAAAGCGGTTACGCCCCTCGACGGTGGTAGAAAGCATTTCGCCACCCAGGGCGGTCTCGATAACATCCTGAATGTCACCCACATTCACGCCATAACGGGCGGCTGCCTCGCGATCAATATCTATGTCGATGTAATTGCCGCCGGTGACCCGCTCGGCAACCACGTCGGCTGCGCCGTTGATCGGCTTGAGGATCGCCTCGGCCTGAATCGCCAGATCTTTGAGCACATTCAGGTCATTGCCAAAGATCTTGACCCCAAGGTCGGTACGCACTCCGGTGGAGAGCATATTGATCCGGTTGATGATCGGCTGGGTCCAGCCGTTGCGAACGCCGATCTGCTGAAGCTTTAAGTCCAGTTCGGCAACGATATCGGCCTTCTTGATTCCCGGCCGCCACTGCTCCTTTGGCTTCAGGATGATGATACTTTCGAACATGGAGATCGGCGCCGGATCGGTGGAAGTTTCAGCGCGACCAACCTTGCCGAGAACATGCTCCACTTCGGGCACGCTCTTGATGATCGTGTCCTGCACCTGTATCAGCCGCTTGGCCTCGGTTATGGAGACGTTGGGGAGCGTGACCGGCATGTAGAGAAGTGACCCCTCGTCCAACGGCGGCATGAACTCGGAACCGAGATGCATGAACATCGGCACGGCAATGGCCAGGGCCACGATATTGAGGGCAATGGTGGTCTTTTTCCAGACAAGCACCCAACGAATAACGGGACTGTAGAGCTTGATGAAGAATGTTGAAACCGGATTGGAACTCTCCGGCGGCATCTTGCCCCGCATGAAGTAGTACATCAGTACCGGCACCAGAGTGATGGCAATCATGGCCGAACCCATCATGGAAAAGGTCTTGGTGAAAGCCAGCGGGTGGAACAGTTTTCCTTCCTGTCCCTCCAGCATGAAGACCGGCACAAAGGAAAGCACGATGATGGCCAGGGAGAAGAAGATGGCGCGGCCAACCTGTTTGGCAGAGGCAATGATTACCTCAAGACGCTTTTCCTTGCGTTCTTCGGGCGACATTTCCGAGAGGTGGCGATAGCAATTCTCCACCATGATCACGCCGGCGTCCACAAGAACACCGATGGCAATGGCAATCCCCCCCAGGGACATGATGTTGGAGGTGACCCCCATCAGCTTCATGGTGATAAAGGCGATCAGCACGGAAATAGGCAGGGTCAGGACGATGACAAGAGCGCTCTGGAAGTGCAGCAGGAAGACCAGGATAACCAGCGATACGACGATCGATTCCTCGGTCAGGGATCGTTTAAGGGTGTCGATGGCCCGGTTGATCAGATCGGAGCGGTCGTAGGAGACCATGATCCTGACTCCGGGCGGCAGGCCTTTCTCCAGTTCCTTGATCTTGACCTTGACGCGGTCGATGACATCCTTGGCATTTTCGCCGTAGCGCATGACCACGATGCCGCCCACCGCCTCGCCTTCGCCGTTCATATCCAACAGGCCGCGCCGGATGGCGCCGCCCAACTGTACGTCACCCAGGTTCTTGAGATAGATCGGAGTACCGCGCATGTCGGCTCCGACCACGATGTTTTCCAGGTCCTCCCTGGATTTTACGTAGCCGCGGCCGCGGATCAGGTACTCGGCATCGGCCTGTTCGATCAACCTGCCGCCAACGTCTTTGTTGGAGCCCTTGACTGCATCCATAACCTTGGCGACCTTGATGTTGTAGGCAAAGAGTTTGTTGGGGTCCAGATCGATCTGGTATTCGCGGACAAAACCGCCGATGGAGGCCACCTCGGCCACCCCCTGGACAGTGTTGAGCTGGTAGCGTACGAACCAGTCCTGCAGGGTGCGCAACTGTTCCAGGTCATAGCCCTTGCCTTCGATGGTGTACCAGAAAACATGCCCCACACCGGTGCCGTCCGGCCCCAGGGTCGGAACCACGCCGGACGGCAGCAACGAGGCAGCGTAATTGAGACGTTCCAGCACGCGGGTCCTTGCCCAGTAGATATCGGCCTTGTCTTCGAAGATCACGTAGATCATGGAAAAGCCGAAGGCGCTGGAGGCGCGTACCGCCTTGACCTGGGGCAGGCCTTGCAGGTTGACCGCCAGGGGATAGGTGACTTGGTCTTCCACCACTTGAGGTGAGCGGCCGGGGTAATCGGTGAAGACGATTACCTGGTTGTCGGACAGGTCCGGGATGGCATCCACCGGGGTCTTGTAGACCGACCAGATACCCGCCGCGATGATCAGCCCGAAAATCATCAGGATGATGACGCGGTTGCGGGCGGAATATTCGATGATTTTTTCAATCATGGGAGTACCTTGTCTGTCTTAAAGTCCCCCTTTTCAAAGGGGGGTAACGTCTCACATCTTCATATCATCCATCTTCAAGGTCCCCTTCTTTGCCGGCTGCGGCTGTACCGGTGGAACCGGCGACTGTTTGTGCCCTTTAGGTTCTTCCATCTTCATGCCGGGCATGTTTTCATGACCGCCGCCACCCTTCAGTTGCGATTCCGAGTCGATCAGGTAGCCGCCGGATACCGCCACCTTATCGTCCGCCTTGAGACCCGACAGAATCTGGATCTTGTCGTCGGTCTGCTGGCCGACTTGAACATCACGCGGCTCAAACATTCCCGGCGAAGATTCCACCCAGACCCCCCGGCGCTTTCCGGTGTCTATGACCGCGGTGACGGGAACGACAATCGCCGAG
>WSSedB1CaDRAFT_10000742_pt1 | contig 13399 bp, 10 predicted proteins | sample WetSurSB1Cattail_FD_9460 | JGI IMG/M metagenome (IMG submission 9460)
AGAGACCCTGGCCGGGGTGGCGGGGGCGGCGGCGGACTTTTTGGCCTGCTCCCGCTGGTATTCAGCCTGATCCGTGGACCGAAAAGCCTGCTCCTGATCATCGCACTGGGTATTGGCGCTTATTTCTTATTGGGCCGGGGGGGCGGATGCAATGGAGCCGGGATCGTGCAACAGGTTCAGCAGTTGGCAACCGGCGGGATCCTGGATCCCCGGGTGTTTGACAAGGCCAAAGTATATGAATCGCTTTCGGATGATGACACCAGGAATCCGTTGCCAGAATCCGCCAACCTGCAGAAATATGCGCCACCAGTAGGCGACCAGGGAAAACAGGGCAGTTGCGTGGCATGGAGCAGCGCCTATGGAGCGCGTACCATCCTGGAATCTGCCAGAACAGGGTCAGATCCGAATGCTTTAAAATTCAGTCCCGCTTTTTTATATAACCAGATCAGCCTGGATGGTTGCGAGGGATCGTATATTAACCGGGCCATGGATTTCATGAGCCAGAAAGGTTCGGTTCCCTACGAAGCATTCCCTTATACCGACCAGGACTGCAAAAGGCAGCCTGATCCCCAATTACTGGATCAGGCCAGGCAATTCCGTATGCGCGGGGCGAACCGGCTAACCGTGGGCGAAAGAACGGACCAGATAGATCTGCGCGCAATAAAAGAAAATCTTTCCCAGGGAGCCCCGGTTGTTATTGGCATGATGGTGGGCGGATCCTATATGCAGCCCATGATGGGACAGGATGTCTGGAACCCCACGCAGGACGATGCGAGCATGATGGGATTTGGAGGCCATGCCCAGTGCGTGGTTGGATATGATGACACAAAATACGGGGGCGCATTCCTGCTCATGAACAGCTGGGGACCGCAATGGGGCAATAACGGGTTTGCCTGGGTCAGGTATAAACATTTTAAGTATTTTGTGAGGGAAGCCTACGGACTGGAAGCCATGCCGGCCGTGGGGGAGGCAGCGAATAAACCTTTTGAATGCGAAGTGGGCCTGGTGCAGGTAAAATCTGATGGGAAGAAAATGGTGGCCGGGGATTATATCCCTTTAAAAAGAACGGCAGAAAACATTTTTGAAACGATGGGCATCGTAAAACGGGGTACCCGGTTCAAAATGGAAATCCGCAACCAGTCGGAGTGTTATATTTATGTATTCGGAAGGGAAACCGACGGTAGCAGTTATACGCTGTTTCCTTATCCCCGGGCTGACGATCCCACTAAATCAAAATATTCTCCTTTCTGCGGCATCACCGGGTACCGTTTGTTTCCTAAGGATAAAAGTATGGAGCCGGACAGTATCGGCACGAAGGACCTGATGGCCGTGGTGGTGAGTAAGGACAGCCTGAGCTGGAGCGCGCTCAATGATAAGATCAACCGGAACAAAACAGGGGATTGTGCAGCCGGAATCCGGTCGGCCCTGGGTGTAAGCACGCAATTTATCCAGGCCGATGTTTCCCAAAAAGGGAATATTCATTTCAGGGGAGGCGGGAACAGTAACAGGCTGGTGGTCTGTATCGTGGAGGTAAATAAATAAAAAAGACAGCCACCTTCCGGTGGCCGTCCAAATCTGTTTTTAAAGAGTCATCAAAATTTAGTTTTCCGTCAAGAAAAGGTACAGATTTTAGTGGTTTTCAATACTGGATCTTCTTAGTGTTTTCAGCAGGATAAGGAGGGTTCAGGGGTCGTCAACATTTTTTTCAAGGTATTGGATCTCGAATTCACAGGTTAAATATTTTGAAAGCTTTCGGTTCTCATTGGATTCGTTCGGTTTTCATCGGGATGGTTCCATTCGGGTTTTCTTCGGATACTTTCGGTTTTCATCGGATTGGCGCGTCAACAATACAAAGATGCAAAGCCTTTCACGCTTCCCATAAGTTATTCGACCGGGGCGGTAAAACCTTCGATTTTCGGGGCAAAAAGGACGATAAACGAATTTTATGGGGCAGGAACTAGGTATAAGCACTTATGGCATAAGCCATAAGGCCGCTCGTAGCATATACCGGGTCTTACACGTTCCGTGATAGAAAAATGTACTTAATTAAAATATGCATATGAAGAAGTTATTCTTAGCCTGGTTTTTATTGATCAGCATGTTTTTCTTAAATGCACAAAATGAGCGCAACGACACTTTGTTATACAATCCGCATGATTTTTTTTTACAGGGCTTTAATCCAAATCCCGGCAATGCCTACCGTTCTGCAAATGGAACTCCGGGACCTATGTATTGGCAAAACAGTGCCAGTTACCTGATACATGCCATTCTAAGTGAAAAAGATACAAGCATTACGGGAGATGTCATGATCTCATATACCAATAATAGTCCAGACAAACTGGATTACCTGTGGCTGCAACTGGATCAAAACCTGTTTAATCCGGCTTCGAGAGGCGCGGCAGCAATTCCTGCTTCAGGAGACCAGATGGGTGTACTGGGTTTTGACCGGGGCGGTTATCATATTGCCCGCATAACGGTAACTTATGGCGGGAAAACATACAAAGTGCAACCGCTGATCTCAGATACCCGGATGCAAATTCGATTAAACAGCGCCTTACTTCCCAAAGGGGATCATTTGGTTATTAAAATAAATTACAGTTTTTCAATTCCTGCTTATGGCGCTGACCGCATGGGCAGATTATATACTAAAAAGGGCGTTGTTTATACCATAGCGCAATGGTATCCGCGCATGTGTGTGTATGATGATGTGGAAGGCTGGAATACGCTTCCATATATGGGCCTGGGCGAGTTTTATTGTGATTACGGCAATTTCGATTACTACATCACGGCACCTTCAGAAATGATTGTTTACGGTTCAGGAGATCTGCAAAATACTACAGAGGTCTTAACAACCGGAGAAATAAGAAGGCTGGAAAAAGCAGCAGGAAGCGATAAAACCGTTTCAATCATCAACGTGGATGAAATTGGAAAACCCTCCATGCGCCCGGCCGGCAAAGGAAATCTAACCTGGCATTTTACCATGAAGAACACCCGGGATGTTGCCTGGGCGGCATCAAAGGCCCTGGTATGGGATGCCGCAAAAGTAAACCTCCCCTCCGGCCGCCATGTGGTGGCCATGTCTGCGTATCCGCCGGAAAGCCAGGGAGATACCGCCTGGTCCAGGGCCACGGAATATTTAAAATACAGTATTGAAATTTATTCAAAAAACTTTTTTGAATATCCCTGGAACAAGGCTGTTAATATAGGCTCGAATATCACCGGCATGGAATATCCCGGAATGATTTTTAATGATTACAAAAGTACGAAGGCCCCTTTGTGGTTTGTGATTGCGCATGAGATCGGGCACAACTGGTACCCCATGATTGTGGGCTCCAACGAAAGAAAATATATGTGGCAGGATGAAGGCTTTAATTCCTATATAAATTATTACGCCAACGAGATCTTCAATAAGGGTGAATATGCAAATGACCCGTCATTATTTAATAAGGATCATTTTGCTTACCTCGACCTGAAATCCCTGCCGGCGCTCCGGGATCCTTTAATGACTGTTTCTGAAGCAATGGATATTGGCCAGCATTACCAGTACTATGGTAAAACAGCCTACGGACTCAAATTGCTTCGCGATGTGGTGGTTGGAAAAGACCGGTTTGATTATGCTTTCAGAAAATATACAGAGTCCTGGGCGTATAAGCACCCCACTCCTTACGACTTCTTTCATTGCATAAACAATGCAGCAGGTGAGGACTTAAACTGGTTTTGGAAAGAATGGTTTTTTACAACCTGGACCCTGGACCAGGCGCTGACGGATGTAAAATATGTTGAAAATGATCCATCCAAAGGGGCATTGATTACGATTGAAAACAAGGGCAAAATGATCATGCCGGTGATTTTAAAAATTGTTCAGCTTAACGGGAGGTCAGAGAACATTCAACTTCCGGTTGAAATCTGGCAACGAGGCGGTATCTGGACAGTAAAATATACTTCTGCAGTTAAAATAGAAAAAGTCATCCTTGATCCTGATCATGTGCTGCCTGATATAGACAGGAAAAATAATGAGTGGAACGGGGGAAAATAAGGTGGTTCAGTTTGGGATGAAAGTATTTTATGTTATAGGCTTTCAGTCGTAAGCCTCTCAAACGATATTCAGCCTGCGGAATACATCTGCCTTATTGGCCTTGCTGACGGGGATCTCATTGCCTTTTATAAAAAGCAGGTTTTCCCGCATATCGTCGATTTTATGGAGGTTGACGATATAGGAACGGTGCACTTTGAGAAAATGCTGTTTACTGACTTTCTCTTCGAGGTTTTTGATGGTATTGTGGGTAATGTATTTCTTGCCGTCGATGGTCACGAATTTTACATAATCGCCCATGCTTTCAATATACAGGATGGAGTCATTGTTCAACCGGATCAGTTTGCCGTCGGTTTTGATATAGATGTGATCTGTTGCGCTGTTGGTTGAAATGGTTTCTTTGGAAGGCTGGATTTTCGCCAGAGCTTCCAGGAAGCGCTGGTAGGTAAACGGCTTCATCAGGTAATCGGATACGTTATACTGGAAAGCATTGTAGGCATATTCCGATTTGGCCGTGGTCAGGATCACTTTGGGTGAGAACGCGATCTGGTCCAGCAGCTCAAAGCCATTGGCGCCGGGCATTTCCACATCCAGGAAAATCAGGTCGACTGTGTGGCTGTTTAGAAAGGACAGGGCATCGGTTACATTACTGAAATGCCCCCTCACTTCCACCTGGCCGCTTTTTTCACAACAATTCCTCAGGTAGTTGGCGGCTACCTGCAGATCTTCTACAATAATACAGCTGAGACTCATGAACAATTACTATTAAATACTTCCAAATTTTTCTTTTCTTCTTCTATAATCTGTTTACTCTGGAATATTTTATTTTTCAGCGTTTCATAATCGCCCGACAGTTCACCGGGTGAAGCTGCCTGATCACATGTTTTTTCAAAGTCCTGACATAACTGCTGAACTGCAGTGAGTCCGACGAATCCAAATACCGGTTTGAATTTATGAACGGCTGATCTCAGGGCCGCGAGGTTGCCGGAGGAATAACTGTATTCAATATGATCGGTTAAGGACTGGTAATCATCCAGAACCGCCTCAAATACTTCCTGCAGGTACATATAATCGTCCCCATAGAGGCTATTGAGGTAATTCGCATCGATTTCAGGGTTGAAAACGAATGTATTACCGGTTTTCAGGTTATTCATACAATTGGATTCAACTATATTAACGCTTTAAATAATAATTATTATGCTCCCCGCGTTTTAATATTCAAATTATTTTATCTGATACCCTCCCTGAAATCCCGAATCCTGCCTGTATTACGGTCTGTCTATCAGGATATTGTTTTTTCCGGACTGGACCCGTCCAATTCAATTACCCAGCGTAAGAAGATTATCCGTTTTAACCAGTTCATCTTCCTGACCCTCTGCGGAACCCTGATGTCCGTTGTCAGTTATTTTGCTTTAAGTCTCTATATCTCCGCCCTCATCAACCTTTCTGCGGGTTATATTTTTATACTGGCTTTCCACCTGAATTCCAAAAAGAGGTTTGAACTGGCCCGCATCATAGCCATTATCAATCTCAATTTGTACCTGATTGTGATGAATTATATGGAGGGGTTGCGCGCAGGAGAATATCTGCTTTATTTCCCATACTTCCTGGTCATGGCCATGGTGATTGATGTGAAAAGAAGCTTTGCAGAGCTCAAGTTTGTTTACCTGATTACTATAGTTTCTGTACTGCTTTGTCTGAACCTGAGCCCTTATGAAAATTATTACCAGGTGCGCATTGCCGGTATGTTTGCGCGTTTGTATACTTCCAACCTGGCGATCTCATTGACACTGACCACCTTTTTCTCTTATTTTATTTTCCGGGTAAACCGGGATCATGAAGAAGCGATCCTGAAAGAGAAGCATTTTGTAGACACCATTTATAATACCTCGCTGGATGGGGTGCTGATCATGGATGCAGAGCACCGCAGGATAATCGGCTGCAATAACCGGGCCTGTGAACTGCTGCATATCAGGCAAAAAAAGGAGATCGAAGGAACGGCTATCGAAGAATGGTTCACGAGTGAACATATTGAATTATTCAAGACGATAGAGGGGAATCTGGAAAACCAGCGGGCAAAGGACTGGCAGGGGGAACTGGCGCTGACATCTGCAGAAAGGACTTTTTTCGCCTTCGTGAATATTGTGCCATTCCGGGATCTTGAAAAGAAATTTTTAAAGATCAGTATCCTGGATATTTCGGAAATAAAGACGGCTCAATTCGAACTGATGAAGGCAAAACAAAAAGCAGAAGTTGCTTCACAGGCTAAATCACGATTTCTTTCCAATATGAGCCATGAACTGCGCACGCCGCTAAACGGGATCATTGGTACCTCAAACTTATTGCTGCAGGAAAATTATCTTCCGGAACAGAAATCACACCTGGATATACTCAAGTATTCATCCGAGCATATGATGATGCTGATCAATGAGATCCTTGATTTCGGTAAAATTGAAGTAGGGAAACTGCAATTGGGTGAACATCCGGTGGACCTTAGAAAATTCCTCGAAAAGATTAACCTGCAGTTTGCAGCCCAGGCCCATGCCAAGAAACTGGGTTTCAAAATGGATATTGATGAAAGCCTGGATATAGAGGTGATGACGGATGAAACCAGACTGAACCAGGTATTCAGCAACCTGCTGGCCAATGCGCTTAAATTCACCCATTACGGTGAGATTACCATGGTGGCAAAAAAAATATTTTCAACCAGCCAGAAAGCCACCATACAGTTTATGGTAAAAGATACGGGTATCGGTATTCCTGCCAATAAACAACAGGAAATATTTGAAAGCTTTACCCAGGCCGATGTCAATACCACGCGTAAATACGGGGGCACCGGGCTTGGCCTGGCCATTACTAAAAAGCTGGTGAGCCTGTTTCATGGAGAATTAAAACTGGAAAGTGAAGAAGGCAGGGGATCTACTTTTCATTTTACGCTCAAGCTGGCCATAAACGAAAACAGGAAGCAGTATATCAATGAAGACCGTGTAAAACATTTGTCGAATTTCCCGGGCGTTAAAGTAATGGTGGCAGAAGACAATGCCATTAATATGTCCATCGCCCGCCGCTTCCTGATGAAATGGGGTATTGAAGTGAAAGAAGCCTATAATGGTAAACAGGCCGTTGACTTATTCTCCCAGCATGTTTTCGACCTGGTGCTGATCGACCTGGAAATGCCGGAGATGGACGGGATTACAGCCCTTGGCGAAATCAAAAAAATAAATCCGGCTGTACCGGCCATCGCCTTTACGGCAGCAGTATACGACAATATGCGCGCTGATCTTTTAATGAAAGGATTCATGGAATTCGTTCCCAAGCCCTTCCGCCCGGAGGATCTCCACAGTAAAATCTCCATGCTGCTTACTGCTAAAAGCAGTACGGTGTAACCATTTTCCCGACTTTTATGCCCGGTAACAAAGGATATCAAAAAATGTGTAACAGAGCCGGACTCCTAACGGTTTGTTAACAAATAAAATTTAGGGTTCCGTTAAACCCCCCGGCCTGAATCCCTTCTCAGTAAAAAAATAATCTTAATTATGAAAGCAAACCTCATTCGCAGGATCACGCTGGCCATCATCCTGGTATCCTGCATCAGCATGTTTTCCTGTAAAAAGGATACAGCTGCCACTTCAGGTACCACAACGGCAAACCTAAGCACGGCAGGCGACGACCAGCAACAGGTATCCAATGAATCAGATATCATCAGCAATGATGCCAATACGGCGCTGAACGGGCAATCTGATTTTTCAGGTTCCCTCAGCAGTTCTGTTTCGCTAACGGGTAATACCGAAGTAAACAGCGTGAATGAAAATACGCAGGTTTCCAGCCTGGTCAATGTGCATCAGTTTATTTGTGATGCCACAATTTCCTACGACACATCGAACAATCAGCGTACCATTACCATTGTATATGATGGCACCAACTGCTGGGGTAACAGAACTCGCACCGGAACCGTTATTATCAGCCTGCCCTATGGCCAGCATTGGAAAGACGCCGGCGCAACGGCAACCGTCACCATTGATACATTGACGATTACCCGGTTACGGGATGGAAAGAGCATTGTACTCAATGGCACAAAAACCATCACGAATGTAAGCGGCGGCCTGCTGAAAGACCTGGCTACTTTGCAGACCATTACGCACACTATTACAGGCAGCCTGAAGGTAGATTTTGAAAGCGGCATATCCAGGACCTGGAATGTATCAAAACAACGCGTGTTTACCTATGATAACGGAATTGTGATTGCCACTACGGGCACCTATTCAGATGGAACGGATAATAATATTGCAGAATGGGGAACGAACCGTTTCGGTGAAACATTCAAGAGTCTGATCAGTACACCCAAAGTGATCCGCCAGGATTGTGACTTCAGGCTGGTGAGCGGTCAGAATACCGTAAAATCTGATAAGGGAACTTCCGTCATTACTTATGGGCTGGACGCCGCTGGCGAACCAACCGGCTGTCCGGGTTCAGGAACTTATTATTTCAAACTGGTATGGACTGGTGCGAACGGAAATACATTTACCATTATCCGTCCTTATTAATCCGTACTATTTTCGGCGCCCCCCTCTCTGTTATCCAGACGGGGGGTTCTTATTTTAAGAACCGGCCTTGCGGTTAATGCACCGACCCGGTATAATATTTCATAGCTTCGGGCATCTCTTTTTTCAGATCATCAATTCTTTGCTGGTCTGCAGGATGATCGCTCAATAATACAGGAGGTTTTTCTCCTCCCATGGAAGCCATACGCGTCCAGAACGGGATTGCTTCCTGTGGGTCATACCCGGCCATGGCGGCGAAAATTAATCCGTAATGATCTGCTTCACTTTCCTGCTTGCGAGAATAGGGAAGCAATACCCCGATTTGTGCCGCTGGTCCATAAACCTGGTTAAAAATATTTACTGTATTCGGATTGCTTCCCAAAGCAACATCCCCTGCCACCTGAATGCCCTGTGCCAGCATTTGCTGGCTCATACGTTCCCTGCCATGACCCGCCACTGCATGTGTAATTTCATGTCCCAGCACAATGGCCAGGGCGGTTTCATTCTGGGTGAAGGGCAACAAACCGGTATAAACAACTACTTTTCCTCCCGGCATACACCAGGCATTGACTTCCTTGCTTTCGACCAGGTTGAATTCCCAGGTATAACCTTTCAGCTCATCTCCTGCGCCGTGTTCATTATAATATTTGGTAATCGCGGTTGAAATCCGGTTTCCGACCCGGCGAACCATTTCCTGGTTCCTGTTGGTGGATGGAACCAACTGGTTTTTGGATAAAAAATCTTTGTACTGTGTCAGCGCCATGGTCTGTACATCCGATTCTGAAACCAGGTCGAGCTGACTGCGCCCGGTAATTGAATTTGTTTTACAGGCGGAAAATGAAACGGACAGAAAAAGTAAAAGGGATGACAGGATATACTTCATAAGGTGTATAATTTTTAATTCCGATGCATAAATATTATGCCAATCATAAGGCCTTCACACCTGCTTTCCGGATTACAGGTGCAACTTCTTTTGCGAATAATTCTATAGAATGCATGACCAGCGCGTGGGGCATGGTGCCTACACTTACGTGTAGGAGAAAACGATCCAGTCCGAATAATTCCTTTTCAAAAAGGATTTTATCGATCACCTGCTGGGGGGAACCGACCAGCAGGGCTCCCTGTCTGGATCTTCCGGCTTCAAACTGGGCCCGGGTGGTCGGTGGCCATCCCCGTTCCTTTCCGATATTCGACATGGCATAGGAATAGGAGGGAAAGAATTCATCTGCAGCCTGCTGCGAATCTTTGGAAATATAACCATGGGAATGAACGGCCAGGGGAAGCCGCCCATGCCCGGCTGATGAGGCCGTTTCCCGGTAAAGTCCTACCAGGGGCTGGAAATGCGTCGGGTTTCCACCGATAATTGCCAGAGCCAGTGGAAGTCCGAGGATGGCGGCCTGGATAACGGACTCGGGTGTGCCGCCAACAGCTACCCAGATTGGCAACTTTGATTGAAAGGGCCGGGGATAAACGCCCAGTTCCCGGATGGGAGGACGGAATTTTCCATTCCAGCTAATTTTTTCAGACTCATTTAATTTCAACAGCAGTCCGAGTTTTTCAGAAAATAATGCATCATAATCTTCCAGATTATATCCGAACAGGGGGAAGGATTCTATGAATGAACCCCGGCCAGCCATGATCTCAGCACGACCGCCTGAGAGCAGGTCGACGGTTGCGAAATCCTGGAATACCCTTACAGGATCGTCAGAACTGAGAACCGTAACCGCGCTGGAAAGTTTTATTCGTTTGGTTTTCACTGCTGCGGCCGCCAGTACGACGGCCGGGGAGGAAACAATAAAATCCGGACGGTGGTGTTCTCCAAGGGCATATACATCCAGGCCGGACTGATCTGCCAGTTCAATTTCTTCCATCAGGTCCATCATCCGCTGATGTCTGCTGATGGTTTTACCTGTTACGGGGTCGGGAGTCAATTCTGCAAAGCTGCTGATACCTAATTCCATGCTGCAATTTAAAGCTTCAGGCTTAAAGCCTGAAGCCTGGGATTCATTCTGGTATCAATGCCTGTCGGGCTATATAAATTTCAATTGAAGTTCGTTATTATTGTTTCAGAAAATCTACAATTTTAGTCCTTTCTTCGTCAGTTATCAGCGCCCTGCTTTGCATATGCAGGCCAACGGTTTCCCATTGTTCCGGGGAGAATGTGGCTGGTGATGGCGTATTGTGACAACGCTGACAATTTTCTGCCCAGAGCTGGGCACCGGATTTATTGCTTACCTGCTGGCTGGCCTTGCAGCCAATGATGGTAACCATGATCATAAGTCCCAATCCGGTTATTGAAATGATTACCAACTTTCTTATCTGGAAAATTTTCATATTTATATTTTTTATAGTTGGATAGAAAATTGTGCAAATAAAGATTCTGATTTTATCTTATCACCCGAATTGGCGATAGCGGTGCTGGTGCCGTTACTGGACTGAAAGCCGATTTTAAATACGGTTCTCCAGGTAAACCAGTAATCCAGGCTGACGTCAATGATATCGGAATTTTGTCCCCAGGTCGATTTGGATGGTGTGATATACTTGCCATAACGGAAAGCCAGTTCCAGGTTCTTCAGTAAATTATTACCGGAGCCCGTAGGTCTGAATGAAATCTGCGCGAAGCCGGACGTGGTCTTATTGTCGAATGTATATACACTTGAATCCGAAGGGTTAATATAATTCTGGTTATTCACAAACGTGTAATTATACTGTCCTTTAAAATTTACAAGTATCGGACTGAACGATTTAACAAAATTAAGGTCTGCGGCATAGGACTGACTCCGCGCGCTTTCATAAGGCGAATTTGCATCTCCCACCGATCCCCACATACCGCTTACTCCGATTTCAAGGGAGGAGTTGGATAATGGCAACAGGCCCAGCCTCGCAGTCACGGTTTTATTTTTATTATTATCAACAGCACCTACACTTTGTAACTCGCCGTCAGGCAGCAATTGCAGACCATTCGTTACACTGATGTCATAATTCATCTTCATGTTCCCCATAGGCAATCCGCCTTCTGCTTCAACCCCAAAATCTGAGGTTGGCGGGTAATCGGCCAAACCAGTGGGGTCTGTAGGAAGTTTATCGATCCAGCCGGCCGCCAGTCGTTTGCTGTAGGTGCCAAAAGGGGTAACAAGATAACCTGCCCGCAAAATGAGTCCGGGGGCTACGAAATATGATACGTCGGCCCAGTTGACTCCCAGGGAAAAACCATCAAAGGAAGGCTCAAATTCCAACAGGAATTTATCGCCGTGCCTCCACAAAAACAGGGGGCTGAATTCAAAGTGGTCTACATCCGGGAAACTATTTGTGGTGGTCTTTTGACTGATTCCGCCTGAAGTAGTTGTGGTCGAATTGGAAACAAACCCAAAGGTGGCGAGTCCCGCCATCATAAAATGATCTTCGCCGGTTTTTTTATGGCTTAATTCTATTTCCAACTCCGTAACACGATTGGCCAGGGTTGTATCAACCGCCTGATCCTGTGCATACAGGTGATTTGCCATCGGAGAAATGATAAGCATGGACAGGGCGAGACCTGATAAAATTTTAATTGTTTTCATGTTCCTGAGGTTATAGTTAGTTAAGGAATTTCTTTTTAAGTACATCGGGAATTTCTTCTTTTACCCGGACTACTTTTTAGTATTTTTACCAAGCACCCGGATGTAGTTAACCAACTCCCAGCGTTGAGTTTCTGTTAGCGTCCTTTTATATTGCGGCATGGGATCCCGGCCTTCTGACATCTTATAGAAAAGGGTACCGTCAGTTTCCTGCTGCACTTTTGCTGATGTATGGTCGGCTGGTTTTGGATTCAATGCCACAGCGGCAACACCGTCTCCTTTGCCCTTGTCGCCATGACAAGGTGCGCAATAAGATGAATAGAGGGCTTTTGCTTCTTTAAGTGTTGCAGGGTCACTGGGTACCGGATTCTTTAAACCGGATCCCGTGGCGGGAACCGGCCAGGGCTTGGACTGCGCTTCTGCTTTATAACCGGTCATAAGTAGGAAAAAAATAGAAAAAACAGGGATCGCTTTTGCCGTTTTGCAGATGGTCAGATGATTACTGGAATTCATTATTAAAACTTTTATAAAGTGATATAGATGATTAAATCCGGAATAAAAGTAAAGGTCAATTCAAAGTTCAGACATGATTAAGATCAACCCGGTTACTGACTTTTGTACCCAAATGTATTTTTTATTTCTGATCCGGGGGAATATCATTCCGGATATCAGAATCCTTGAATGGCACTAAATCGGCTACCAGACAGCATTTCAGGCCGTCGTGGATCATCCGTTCCCGTTCCCGGAAACCCTTCGATTTTCCGGTTTCGGTGAATGATTGGAGGGCGGCCGGAACAAATGCATTAACTTCCGGATAACATAATTCATGCTGAAACCTTATAAAGTCAGATGGATAGTTTAACACATATTGCTGTTGGTGCCTGTATCGGGGACCTTTTCCTGGGCAGGAAAATAGGGAAAAAGGCCATGTTGTACGGAGCCATTGCCGGCAGTTTGCCCGACATCGATTTTGTTGCGTCTTTATGGTTGAATACGGCAGACGACCTGATGGCCCACCGTGGATTTACGCATTCTTTTTTATTTGCTTTCCTGGTGGTTGTCGCGCTTGCATTTTTCTTCAGGCACAGGCACAGGATCGAAAATATCCCCATAAAAACCTGGCTGGTTTTTATGGGGACGGAGATCGGGAGCCATCTGTTCCTGGACGTGTTCAATGCCTATGGGACCGGATTGTTTGAACCTTTCAGCCATTACCGGGTTTCATTGAATACTGTTTTTGTAGCCGATCCCTTTTTCTCCTTCTGGCC
>WSSedB1CaDRAFT_10000743_pt1 | contig 13386 bp, 10 predicted proteins | sample WetSurSB1Cattail_FD_9460 | JGI IMG/M metagenome (IMG submission 9460)
GATTACGATACGTCGGACCGTCTTTATTTCGAACCGCTGACTCTGGAGGATGTGCTGGCGATTGTCGATGTGGAGAAGCCGGTCGGCGTGATCGTCCAGTTCGGCGGTCAGACGCCGCTCAAGCTGGCCGTGGCACTGGAAAAGGCCGGCGTGCCGATTATCGGCACCTCGCCTGATGCCATTGACCGCGCCGAGGACCGGGAGCGTTTCCAGGAGATGCTGCACAAGCTCGGACTGCTCCAGCCGGAGAATGGCATGGCCCGTTCCTTTGAGGATGCGGAAAAAGTGGCCGACCGTGTCGGCTATCCCGTAGTCGTGCGCCCCTCCTATGTTCTTGGCGGCCGGGCCATGGAGATCGTCTATGATGTGGATAATCTGCGACGCTACATGACCACGGCGGTGCTGGTTTCTCCCGAACATCCCATCCTGATCGACAAATTCCTGGACGAGGCCATCGAGATTGATGTGGATGCGCTTTGCGACGGTACCGAGGTGGTTATCGGCGGCATCATGGAGCATATCGAGGAGGCGGGCATCCACTCCGGCGATTCGGCCTGTTCGCTGCCTCCCTACTCCATCTCCGACGAGATGGTGGCCGAGATACGGCGTCAGACGGTTCTGATGGCCCTGGAACTGAACGTAAAGGGGCTTATGAACGTGCAGTACGCCATCAAGGATGGAAAAGTCTATATTCTGGAGGTCAACCCCCGGGCTTCCCGCACGGCGCCCTTTGTATCCAAAGCAACCGGTCGGCCCTTGGCCAAGATCGCCGCACGGATCATGGCGGGAAAAAGTCTCAAGGAGTTGGGCGTTTCCGGCGACATCATACCGAAACATATCTCGGTCAAGGAGTCGGTTTTCCCCTTTGTCAAGTTTCCGGGCGTTGATACCATCCTGGGACCGGAGATGAAATCAACAGGAGAGGTTATGGGGATTGGCGATACCTTTGCCGATGCATTTGCCAAGGCGCAGCTGGGAGCTAACGTTAAAATGCCGCTGACCGGCAATGCCTTTTTCAGTGTGCGCAACGCCGATAAGAAACATGTTGTCTCTGCTGCTGAAAAGTTGTATAAGGCTGGCTTTGGTATCCTGGCAACCGACGGCACGGCATCCTATCTGACGGAAAAGGGTATTCCGGTCAAGCGGATCAACAAGGTGCTTGAAGGGCGTCCCCATGTTGTGGACGCGATCAAGAACGGCGAAGTCAACTTTGTGGTCAATACGACCCATGGAGCCCAGGCGGTTGCCGACTCATTTTCCATCCGTCGTGAATCCCTGATGCATAACATTGCTTACTTTACCACGGTAGCGGGGGCGAAGGCTGCCGTGGACAGCATCATTGCCCTCAAAGATCACGAGTTGGGCGTAAAGTCGTTGCAGGATTATTTGAAATAAGGGTAGACGCCCGTTTCGGGCGGACTTCCCATATAATATCAAGGAGTTTTGGCTAGATGTCTCATTCAATACCACTGACAAAAGAGAGTTTTGAGGCGCTTCAGGAGGAACTGAAGCGTCTTATACGCGTGGAACGTCCAAAGGTGATTCAGGATATTGCCGAGGCCCGTTCCCATGGCGACCTGTCCGAAAATGCCGAGTACGACGCCGCCAAGAACCGCCAGGGGTTTATCGAGGGGCGAATCCAGGAACTGAACAGCAAGTTGGCACGGGCCTATGTGGTTGACCTTTCAAACATGAAGCCGGATAAGGTCGTTTTTGGTTCAACGGTTACGTTGTACGATACTGCTTCCGAAGAAGAGATAACTTATAAAATTGTCGGAGAGGACGAGGCGGACATAAAGCTGAGCAAGATTTCCTGCACGTCACCGGTTGGTAAGGCGTTAATCGGACACAAGCTGGATGACTCGGTCAAGGTTAAGGTGCCTGCCGGAACAAAGGAATACGAGATCATCGATATCAAATACGAATAAAGAAAAAGCCGGGGAGAAACCGAAATGGCCGACAAGATTACCAAAGAAATGACTTTTTTTGAGGTGATGCAATCCTATCCCGCATCAGTCGCTGTGTTGCAGAAACACAGGTTGGGATGTGTAGGCTGCATGGGAGCACAGAATGAAAGCCTTGAGCAGGGCGCCAACGCCCACGGGATCGATGTGAATGCGCTTCTGAAGGATCTGAACGACGCCATCGCGTAGGTTTCCGATACGACACACAATAGCGGCCCCCGGGAGTAATTCCGGGGGCCGCCGTGTTTGGAAGGAGTGTTCATATGCCACGTCTTTTTATTGCCATTGATCTGCCGGATAAGACTAAGGAGCAACTGTGCCGGTTGCGGGCCGACATTCCCGGCGCACGATGGGTTCCCACGGACCAACTCCATCTGACTCTGGCGTTTCTGGGGGATGTGGAAATGGAGAAGATGAATCGGCTGATGGGAAAATTGATTGATATACACATTCCAGCATTCGATCTCCGCATCGGCGATTTCGGTTGTTTTCCCAATAGGAAGCGTCCCAGGGTTGCCTGGATAGGGATCAGGCCGGAACCGCTGCTTATGTCACTGGCGGAGCAGGTGCGAAAGGTGCTCCTGTTAAGCGAAATTCCGCTGGAGGAACGCCCCTTCTCTCCCCATATTACTCTGGCCCGGATCAAGCAGCCTGTCGGTGGTGACTGCAATGCTTTTCTCGCCCGGACACTCAAGCAGGAGCCGGCATTGATTTCCGTTCGGGAGTTCATTCTTTTCGAAAGCCGCCTGAGTTCCCGCGGAGCGCTTCACATACCGCTCAGGAGTTTCCAGTTTTCTACCCCGGAAGGAACGCTCATGGATGCATAAACAGGCTGTTCTTGCTGGATCTGACCGGGCAAGTGCATGGGAATGATTATCGGATGTGCAATTCCATATATCTGGTGGCAGTCGCGCATCCGGTTCCGGTATCTGACTGTGACGTTGACAAACTCTCTGCGTGCGAGTAAAAATCTTTTCGCCCGCACCCTTAAACAGTGACGGATACCATTTAGTACCGCATACATATGGACTGCTTATGTCGCAAGGAGAATACATGAACCTGAACAACCTCGTTTGCATTGATCTGGACGTGTCGGTCCTGGAGGGGTTTCGAAAATTCATTAACGCTTGGCTCTATCTTGGGGATGGCTTTACCCTGCTTGTCGATCCCGGCCCCCTTTCCACCATACCCCACTTGAGCAATGAACTGCGTCGACTGGGGGTCAAACATCTTGACTATATATTGCTCACTCATATCCACATCGACCATGCCGGTGGGGCCGGCGCATTGTTGAAGGACTTTCCCGGAGCAACGGTTATCTGTCATCAGGAAGGTATCCGCCACATGGTTGCGCCGGAAAAGCTCTGGGAGGGTTCACGCAAGGTGTTGGGCGCGGTGGCGGAGGCATATGGTGAGATTGTTCCGATTCCAGTGGAGCGAATCCGTTTTGAAGAGAGTGTGGGACAGACCGGTGTGCGCACTTTCCTGACCCCCGGTCATGCCCAGCATCACTGCAGTTATCTCTTGGATGATTTCCTTTTTGCCGGCGAGGTTGCCGGTGTCCGTTGCGAACTTGCCGAAGGAATCTACATGCGTCCGGCCACCCCCCCCCGTTTTATTCTGGAGGTGGCCCTTGACTCCCTTGATCGGGTAATCGCACTTGCTCCACGACGAATGGCTTTTGCCCACTACGGTTTGGTGGATAACGCTCTTGACCATTTGCGAATTGCCCGTAATCAGCTTTTGCTGTGGGTCCGGGGTGTCGCGGAAACTGCGGGGATGGAGGCATCCCGCCGGGAAGAGGCATTTGCAATCTGGTTACGGTCGCGAGATGAATATTTCAGAAACATAAGCAGGTTGCCGGAAGACATCCAGGTGCGTGAACATAATTTCTTCGGCAACACAGTACGCGGCATGGTCGAGTATGTGGACAACCTTTCCGTTGAAAAAATGAGGGAGCTTGTGGAGGGATAACATAATATATACAACCGCCTGAATTATCTGGAAATTGACCGGAACATGGTGTAAAAAAGATAATCGTTTTGTCGGCAACTACATTCAACCATTCACCCTCATATTGTTGTGACACCGCTCCCATGCCTATTCTGAACCTTTCCGCAGACGGCGATCTTACCATTCCTGCTGAATTATTGAAAAAGTTAGGGCTGAAACCGGGTGAAACCGTGTCTTTGGCAGTGGGGGAGGGTGAACTGGTGTTGCGTGCGGCGCATCAAGATCTTCCCCGATCCCAGGCGGTTGTTCCGAATGCTGCCGCGAAATCCTCTTCGCTTCCTGATCATGAAGCGGAGGTGGAAAATCTTGAGAAGGCCATTGCCCGAAAAAATCTTGAAACACAAATGCAGTTTGTCAGGGGAGTCGGACCGAAACTCTCCGGACTGCTTGCCAAGCGGGGCGTTACCAATGTCGAGGATGCCTTGTACCTGTTGCCGCACCGCTATGAGGACCGTCGCGAACTGCGGCTGATCAGTCAGTTGCGCCCCGGCTATATCGAGGTTTTTGGGGGCCGGGTTCAGTCTGCGGAGATGATGACCACCAAGGGCGGCCGGCGTTTTTTCGAAGTGGTGGTTGCGGATGACAGCGCCAGTGTGGCGCTGAAGTGGTTCAACAGCAACCCGACCTTTATGAAACGGATCTGGAAGATCGGCAAAAGCGCTGTTATTACCGGTGAGGTCTCCCAATACGGCTATCAGCGCGAGGTTCATCATCCTGATGTTGTTTGGTTGACCGAGGGACGTGACGTCCAGGAAGTATTTGCTGCTGATCCGGTCAATTTCGGCAAAATCGTTCCGGTCTATCCCTTGACCGAAGGGTTGAGCCAGAAGGTTATGCGCAAGGTGATGAGGGAAGTCGTGGAAAAATTCGTTCCCTCTCTCCCGGAACTGATTCCCGTGGCATTGCTGACCATGTTGCGGTTGCCCGGCTTGCGGCAGGCTTTGCGGGACATCCACCTGCCTTCCACGGATGAAAAGCTTGCCAATTTGAACGAGGGGTGCACAGAGGCCCATCGGGCCATTGCGTTCGATGAATTTTTTTTCTGGGAACTGGGCCTGGCACTGAAGAAACGAGGCGTGGCGATGGAAGGTGGAATCTCCTTCCAGGTCAATCATCGCTATACAAAACCGCTTGCCAAACTTCTACCTTTTGAACTGACAAACGCCCAGCGGCGGGTTCTGACGGAAATCAAGAACGATATGATGGCGCCCCATCCCATGCATCGGCTGGTGCAGGGTGATGTGGGCAGCGGTAAAACCCTGGTGGCGTTGATGGCGGCCCTGGTCGCCGTGGAAAACGACTATCAGGTTGCTATCATGGCCCCGACGGAGATTTTGGCCGAACAGCATTGGCACACCATTCACCGCTGGTGCGCGGAGTTGGGTATTGCCACGGTGCTGATTACTGCGGGGATGAAATCGAAGGAAAAAAACGAATCATTGGCGCGGGTTGCCGACGGCAGTGCCCGGATTGTGATCGGCACTCATGCGGTTATTCAGGATAAGGTGGAATTTGCCCGGCTGGGTTTGGGGGTTATTGACGAGCAGCACCGTTTTGGGGTGTTGCAGCGGGGCATCCTCAAGAAAAAGGGGAAGGGCGTCAATCCGGATATTCTGGTAATGACAGCTACTCCCATTCCCCGCACCTTGGCATTGACACTGTTTGGAGACCTGTCCTTGTCTGTGATCGACGAGCTGCCGCCGGGACGAACACCGGTTGAGACGACAATTATCCCTGAATATCGCCGCTCCAAGGTTTACGAGATAATCCGCGATGAGGTTAAACTGGGGCGACAGGCCTATGTGGTGTATCCACTGGTGGAAGAGAGTGAAAAATCAGACCTCAAGGCTGCTTCCCAAATGGCCGATCATCTGAATACGGATATTTTTCCCGATCTCTGTATCGGACTGCTGCACGGCCGCATGAACCCGCAGGAGAAAGAGGCCGTCATGGCCTCTTTCAAAGCTAGGGAGCTTGATATTCTTGTCTCCACAACGGTGATCGAGGTCGGCATTGACGTTCCCAATGCCACGGTAATGGTTATTGAACACGCCGAGCGTTTCGGCCTTTCCCAACTGCACCAGTTGCGGGGCAGGGTTGGACGGGGCGCCGCCAGATCACGTTGTATTCTGTTGACAGCAGGTAAACCGTCCGAGGATGCCGAGAAACGGTTGCGGGTCATGGAATCCAGCTGCGACGGTTTTCGCATCGCCGAAGCCGATCTGGAGATCCGCGGTCCGGGTGACTTTCTCGGCACGCGGCAGTCCGGGATGCCCGATTTCCGGGTTGCCAACATATTGCGGGACGGCGCTCTGCTGGATCATGCCCGCCAGACTGCTTTCGAATTGCTTGAACGTGATCCGGAGTTGCGTTCCACCAGTAACATTCCTCTGCGGGATGAGTTGCTGCGCCGCTGGGGCCAGCGCCTGGAACTGGCAGCAATCGGCTAGGTTTCTACTCCTTGAAAATTACATATGACAAAGATCGATTGAATTATGCGGATACTTACAGGGCCTGAAATATTCAACAAAAACTTTACCGCCTCGGTTGTTACCATCGGCAATTTCGATGGTGTCCACCGTGGACACGTGGCGCTGCTTAGTCATCTCAAGCAACAGAGCTTGCGGCTTGGCCTTCCATCGGTTGTGGTTACCTTTGAGCCGCATCCCCTTGCCCTTTTAGCGCCTGATCTCACTCCACCGCTGATAACGACGTTTGAACAGAAAGCCGCCTTGATTGCCGACGAAGGTGTCGACTGCCTTGCGGTAATTGGTTTTACACAGTCGTTTTCTATGATTTCAGCAGAATCATTCGTGCACGATGTACTCTGCGATTCGCTGGGTATGCGACATATCATTATTGGTCACGATTACGCCTTTGGCCGCGATCGGCAGGGAAACTTCGAGACTCTTGACCGAATGAGGGATGAGTGCCGCTTTTCCCTGGAGGATCTTGATGCGGTTGGAGAGGGAGATATCGTTTTCAGCAGCAGCCTTGTGCGGCGTATGGTTGCCGGTGGTGACGTATCCGGCGCCGCCCGGATTCTGGGGAGATACCATGTTGTTGCCGGTCAGGTTGTCCACGGTCGTGAAATGGGTCAAAAGCTCGGTTTTCCCACAGCCAATATTGCCACACGTAATGAGTTGATTCCGCCCGAGGGGGTGTATGCCGTTATGGTGGCGGTCAATGGCGGACTGTATCAAGGGGCGTGCAACATCGGCTCAAACCCGACTTTTAACGGCAAGGAACAGACCATTGAGGTGTTTCTTTTGGATTTTTCGGGCCAGCTCTATGGACGGGATCTGGCAATCTGTTTTGTCGAACGACTGAGGGGCGAGATAAAGTTCCCCAATGCCGAGTCCCTGATCCAGGCCATTCGCCAGGATGTGCTTGAAACAGGGAAGATCCTGTCGGCAGTTGACCGCGCTATGATTAAACCGCTTTTTACGACTGGACGCACAGAGGTAACAGCGTGAAAAACGGTTTTGATCTTAAGTTTTGGGTGGGAATTGCCGTCAGCGCCTTTTTCATGACGCTGCTGCTTAAGGGAATGGATTTCAAACAGTTGGGAGTTGCGCTTTGTTCGGTGGATTACCAGTTTGTTCTTCTGGCGGTCGTATTTACTTTTATAAGTTATTTTCTCCGGGCAGTGCGTTGGCGCTATCTGCTGATCTCTGAAAAAAACATTCCGCTTACATCGCTCTATCCTGCCACCATAATCGGCTATATGGCCAATAACCTGCTTCCCGCCCGGCTGGGGGAATTCATCCGGGCCTATGTGCTGGCGGAGCGGGAAGGGCTTGAAACGCCCACGGTTTTTGCCTCGCTTGTCATTGACCGTCTCTGTGACGGTTTCACGGTATTGCTCATTCTGATGGTTACTCTGTTTACCTTGCACCTCCCGCAGGGAATGGTCGGCGCTGAACAGGCGCTCAAGGTCGGCGGTCTGCTCACGTTTCTGTTATACAGTGTGGTGCTGCTGTTTCTGTTTCTGCTAAAACGCCGTACCATGCAGACACTTTCCTTTGCGGGAAGACTTTTGAAGCCATTTCCCAAAAGGTTTTCAGATCGCATTATCCCTATGCTCGGTTCTTTTGTGGCCGGCATCAGGATATCCGCGCGCGGCGGGCATGTCTGCGCCATTCTTGCCTCTTCGTTGCTGATATGGACGTTTTGCGTTCTGCCGGTGGATATGATTCTTCAAGGCTTCGGTATTCATTTACCCATTACCGCTTCCATGTTCATTCTGGTGATGCTGGTGTTTGCCGTGATGATACCTGCATCGCCCGGTTACATCGGTACCTATCACTATGCCTGTTTCAAGGGACTCTCGCTCTTCGGAATTGCCGAGCCCATCTCGATCAGTATTGCCTTGCTCATTCATGGAACTTCTTTTTTTCCGGTGATAATCGCCGGTTTCTTTCATCTCTGGAGCGGCAAGTTGTCGTTTGGCGGCGTACGCAATGCTGGTGAAGAACCATGAAGCGTGTTTTGAGCCTGTCCCTCATTCGATGCAACGGCTATCTGGATCCCTATGCAATTCTGGCGGTTGTGCTTCCTTTTGCCGTGTATATGGCAACGCTGGCGCCATCGGTGACTTTTTTCGACAGTGGCGAGTTTTTAACGGCAACTGCCTCGCTCGGTTCCGCCCACTCACCCGGCTATCCCTTGTTTCTCATGTATGCCAAGCCATTCACGCTGTTGCCGTTCGGTAACATAGCTTTCCGTATTAATATGGCTACAGCATTTTCCTCGTCGCTGGCGTGTCTCGGGGTTTACCTTTTGACAGCCCGCCTTCTCGGGAAAGAATGTCTGGCGGAAAACCGGTCGTTTTCGATATATGTCACCAAGATTGCATCGCTTTCCGCGGCGTGCCTGTTTTCGGTCACGCCGCGTCTCTGGCTTCAATCCAACCATGATAAACCCTATCCGCTGCTGGCTTTTGTCAGCGCGGTTATTTTTTATCTGCTCCTGCTCTGGCGGGAACGCTACGAACTTGGCGACGAGTGTCCCGCATATATCTATGCCGCCACCTTCCTGGCGGGTATGGCAATGGCGTTGCATCAGACTGTTGTTCTGCTGGTACCGACCTGGTTTCTGCTTATTATCCTGGCTGACTGGCGCATACTCACCAGGGTAAAAGAGTTTATTCTGGCAACGACCTTTGCTCTGTTTGGTTTTGCTGTACATCTCTATCTTCCCCTGCGGGCAACTCAAAGTCCGTTGCTTAATTGGGGGGATCCCAAGACATCAACGCGGTTTCTGTGGCATTTTCTGCGCAGGGGGTATCCCACCGAGCCGCACCCACGCAATGGAACGTTGCTCTGGGCCCAGCTCAAGGCGTTCAACGTATCTCACGAGTTTACCTGGTTGGGCGTGGCCCTCGTGGTTTTTGCCTTGATCAGTATTTGGCGCTATCGCAGGGACGTTGTTATAGCGTACCTGTCGGCTGTTGTGATGTTCCTGATGGTCATTGCCGGATATTTCGATACTCCGTTCGAGATGATCTTTTTGACCGAGGAGTTCTTTACTCCGTTGTATCTGTTGACATCAGTACTGATTGGCGTCGGCTTGTACCATGTGTTACTCGTGGCGGTTCGCTGCGCACAGCTTCCCGAACAATACGGACTTCGCGAATACGGCCTAGCGACACTGATGCTCTTCTTGCTGCCTATAACATTGTGTTCGGCGAACTACTATGAAAATGATCAGCACGATAACTACATCGCTTATGATTATGCCACCAACTCTCTCAGATCACTGCCCAGGAACGCGGTTATGTTCACCTGGGGAGACAGCGGAGCCTTTCCTCTCTGGTATCTGCAGGGTGTCGAGAGAATGCGCGAGGACATCGATTTACCCCATACCCCGCATCTCGTCTTTGACTGGTATCTCGATTCCATGCCACGCCTCTTCAAGGACAGCAACCTGCGGAGATTTGATGTGCAGTCATCCGGACCGGAGGCAGCTTTGCGCATCGCCATTACCGACATCATCGGTCAACGTCCGACGTACATTGATTTTTCAACCCGTTACTCAATTGCGTTTACGGATATTATCCCGGTGCAAAAGGGTATTATCTACCGGATTAGAAGCAGAAACGAACCGAGTGGCCTGTCCGATACCTCAATCTGGGAATACTATAACAATCGTGGCATTCTGGAAAAAAACTCGTTTCTCGATCTCGATACCGACAAGGCAATTCTTATTTATGCCAACAGTTATCTCGAAGCGGGTGAATTTCTCATGAGTATCGGCCATATGCAGGATGGCATGCTGATGCTTGTCAGGGCCGAGAAAATTTCTCCTGAAATGCAATCTTCCGTACAGCAGGTACGCATGCGCTATCACAGTGAAAGGTGACTCAATGCGGAATTTGACAGGCAAAACAAAGGTTCTCTGTATTATCGGTCATCCGGTTGGACACTCACTTTCCCCAGCTATGCAAAATGCCGCCCTGGCTGCCAGCGGCCTGGATTACATCTATGTTCCCTTTGATGTGCATCCTGATCGTCTCGAACATGCTGTTGCCGGGATGCGGGCGTTGGGCGTGACGGGATTTAACGTTACGATCCCTCACAAGGTCGACATCATGGCGTATCTGGATGTTCTTGACGAAAGCGCCGAGGCTGCGGGCGCGGTTAATACGGTCCTTAACGATGGCGGAAGATTGATTGGATATAATACGGATGGCGATGGTTTGGTTCGTTCTTTGCGAGATGACCTCGACTTTGTCCCCGGTTCGGGTACCATTATCCTGGCGGGCGCGGGGGGGGCAGCCCGCGGCGCATTGGCTGCACTCTGTCGTGTCGGTGCACGTCGCGTCGTGATTGTCAACCGCAGCCTTGACAAGGCGCAACAACTCTCCGTATCACTCGGACAGCGGTATACATCCACCGAAATCATACCGGTTTCCATGACTGAAAATATCACGTCATACCTGAACGAGGCGGTTTTGTTTGTAAATACGACTTCTCTCGGTATGAAAAACGAGAGAATCCCTTTTGTGTCTTTTGCGGATATGCTGCCGACCACGAAAGTCTACGATATGGTTTATGCGCCGGCGGTGACGCCCTTACTACGGGATGCCGCTGACCATGGTCTTTGCTGCGCAAATGGACTTGGTATGCTTGCGGGGCAAGGAGAACTGGCCTTTTTGATCTGGACCGCTGTTACCCCCCCTGCTGGCGTGATGAAGAATGTACTTGCAAGTATTTGTATTGCTTAGCATTAGCTTGACATCGTCTTCTGTTCCGAATAGTATCTGAAAACTTAATTATCTTGGGAGTGTCTTTATGCAGTCGAGCAGGCTGGGAGAAATCCTGGTTACCAACAAATTGATTACCAGAGAACAGCTTGCCACGGCTCTTGAAGAACAGAAGATGTCCGGTGGCCAGATGCGCCTCGGATCCATCCTGATCAAGCAAAACCTGATAAGCGAGCAGAATCTTACCTCATTTCTCTCCAGGCAGTATGGTGTTCCCACGGTTGATCTCTCCGAGTATGAGATCGATCCGGCAGTTATCAAGATTATTCAGACCGATGTAGTCCAAAAGTATCAGCTCGTACCCATAAACCGCGCCGGATCGACCCTGATCGTGGCTGTTGCCGATCCTTCTAATCTTTTTGCCATTGAAGATATCAAGTTCATGACCGGCTATAACGTGGAGATGGTTGTCGCCTCGGAAAATCATATCAAGGGCGCCATCGACAAATACTATGACCAATCGGCCTCCCTGGCCGATGTCATGGGCGATATGGAACTTGAAGACATGGAAGTGGTTGATATCGATGAAGATGTTGATGTCAGTTCCATGGAGCGGGCCACTGAGGATGCGCCGGTTGTCAGGATGGTTAATGCGATTCTGCAGGATGCCATCAAGAAAAAGGCCAGCGATATTCATATCGAGCCGTACGAGAGGTTGTTCAGGGTTCGCTATCGCATCGATGGTGTATTGTACGAAGCGATGAAACCGCCGCTCAAGCTGAAGAACGCCATTACCTCACGAATCAAGATCATGGCGGAGTTGGATATCGCCGAACGTCGTCTTCCCCAGGATGGCCGCATCAAGATCAAACTTGGTGGTGGGCGAGATATGGACTTTCGTGTTTCAGTGCTGCCGACCCTGTTTGGCGAAAAGATCTGCATGCGGCTGCTTGACAAGAACAGCTTGCAAACCGATTTGACCAAGCTTGGTTACGAACAGGAAGCTCTGGAGAGCTTTCTACATGAAATCCACAAACCATTCGGCATGGTGCTTGTGACCGGTCCGACCGGCAGCGGTAAGACGGTTTCTCTTTACTCGGCTATTGCCGAGTTGAATAAGGTTTCGGAAAATATATCTACAGCCGAAGATCCGGTTGAGTTCAATTTCGCCGGAATCAATCAGGTCCAGATGCATGAGGATATCGGCCTCAACTTCGCCGCTGCTTTGCGTTCCTTTTTACGGCAGGATCCCGATATCATCATGATCGGAGAAATCCGTGACTTCGAAACGGCCGAGATTGCCGTCAAGGCTGCACTTACGGGCCATTTGGTCCTCTCCACGCTCCATACCAACGATGCGCCGGCAACCATTAACCGCTTGCTGAACATGGGCATTGAACCGTTTCTTGTGGCATCAGCGGTTAACCTTATAACAGCCCAACGTTTGGCTCGTCGCGTCTGTGCTGAGTGTAAAGAGCCCGAAGAAATTCCGGTTCAGGCGCTGATCGATGCCGGTGTTTCTCCCGATGAAGCTCCCAGCTATGTCTGTTACCGGGGCAAGGGATGCCCCGTGTGTAACAACACCGGCTACAAGGGCAGGGTTGGCTTCTATCAGGTCATGCCTATGCTGGACGAGATCCGGGAGTTGATTCTCAATGGCGCAAATACTGCCGAGATCAAGCGGGAGACCATGCGTTTGGGAATAAAAACCATGCGGCAATCGGGTCTTACCAAGCTGAAGGAAGGCGTTACTTCTTTTGAAGAGGTTCTGCGGGTTACCATTGCCGATACCTAGAAAGGCACACATTTTATGCTAAATCTTCACCAACTGCTTAAGACCCTGGTTGAATCCAATGGTTCCGACCTTCACATTACCACTAACTCGGCGCCGCAAATTCGCGTCGACGGTAAATTGCTGCCGCTGGATTTCCCACCCCTCAACCAAGTAGATACCAAACAGCTCTGTTACAGTGTTCTCACCGATACACAAAAACACAAATTCGAAGAAGAAAACGAGCTTGATCTCTCCTTTGGTGTCAAGGGGCTCTCGCGTTTCAGGGGCAACATTTTTATACAACGCGGGGCTGTGGCCGGCGTTTTTCGAGTAATTCCCTACAAGATACTTTCCTTTGAAGAGCTTGGCCTCCCGCCGATTGTTGCCGAACTGGCTGCCAAGCCACGCGGCCTGATCCTGGTCACCGG
>WSSedB1CaDRAFT_10000744_pt1 | contig 13371 bp, 14 predicted proteins | sample WetSurSB1Cattail_FD_9460 | JGI IMG/M metagenome (IMG submission 9460)
CGGTGCCGGATGGGCAGGCATTGCATTTACCATCCCCACCACTCATTTCTTTCAAACCACGCTTGCCATTTTTTGGCTGGTAGCCTTCAGCTCGGCAACTCATGACATTGCCGCCGATGGATTTTACATGTTGGCTCTTGATGTCAAGGATCAGGCTTTGTATGTAGGTATTCGCAGTACATTCTATCGCGTTGCCACCATTGCCGGTCAAGGATTGCTGGTGATTCTGGCAGGTGAGTTGGAAACACATACGAAGAGTATTTCCATGGCATGGTCCATTACATTTTATGTGCTTGCCGGATTATTCATTGCCTTTTATCTTTACCACAGCTACATTCTGCCCAAGCCCAAAAGTGATGCGGAGAATGTTACTAAAAAAGAGGTAAAGGTCGTTCTTTCAGAATTCATTTCCACTTTTTCCTCTTTCTTTAGTAAGAAGCAGGCAGGTATAGCCATTCTTTTTATGTTGCTCTATCGCTTGCCCGAAGCCCAGTTGGTGAAACTTATCAATCCTTTTCTGCTTGATCCTTTGAACAAAGGCGGATTAGGATTATCCACAGCCGAGGTCGGCATTGTGTATGGAACAGTCGGAATCCTCGGATTGACAATCGGTGGCATCATCGGTGGCATTTGCGCCTCAAAAGGTGGATTACAAAAATGGTTGTGGCCCATGGCGTGGAGCATTTCACTAACCTGCATCACCTTTGTATTCCTGGCATTTGTTCAGCCTCAAAGTTTAATCATTATCAATGCTTGTGTGTTTGTTGAGCAATTCGGTTACGGCTTTGGTTTCACAGCCTACATGCTCTACCTTATTTATTATGCCAAAGGCGAACACAAAACCTCTCATTATGCCATTTGCACGGCATTCATGGCATTAGGCATGATGCTTCCCGGCATGTTTGCAGGTTGGTTGCAAGATCATATCGGTTATCGCTATTTCTTCATTTGGGTGATGATCTGCTGCGCTGCCACCATAGCCGTGTGTGCATTTGTGAAGATTGATCCTGAATATGGCAAAAAGTCGGAAGAAGAGATAAAATGATCAAAATATAATATTTTTCAAAACCTTATATATAAAACAACCGGTTACAGTGATGTAGTCGGTTGCTTTGTTTAAATCCTATTCAATTGACTAACAATTATTAAATTTTACAGCAGGCTGATGTTACTTAGAGAAATAGCTGTATGTTTGTAAGGTAAACTTATAAGTTAATATACATATATGAATCCAACAGAATTAGCTTCGTCCTTAAGGACAGTAGTTTCGGCCCTGATTAAGGGATTACGAAAACAAATGTATTCGGCAGATAGTTATTCAATAACTGAATTTGAAACGCTCAAGCATTTAGCAAGAAACGCCTCATTATTACCTTCGGAACTCGCTGCTTTAACACGAATTAAAGCACAATCAATGTCGCAGATTTTGAACAAATTGGAAAAGCAGAATATGATTAAACGAACCGCTTCAACAGAAGACAAGCGCAAAACATCTATTTCGTTAACCGATTCGGGTTTGAAATTTATTGAAAAATCACGTTATGATCGGGATGAATGGTTGAAAGGATTGATTGAAAGACAGCTTACTGAAGAGGATAAAATGCTTCTGATGAAGGCTTTACCTATATTACAGAAACTGATTGAAAACAAATAAAAATCAATTATATGGAATGGTATTATTATTTCAGTGGGTTTCTCTCAGGAGCTGTTCTGACAAACTCTGTACCTCATTTTGTAAAAGGTGTTTCAGGAGACAAGTTTCCTACCCCGTTTTCGAAACCGCATGGGAAAGGATTGTCATCACCGCTTGTAAATGTCGTGTGGGCATTAGTTAATTTATTGGTGGGATATTTACTTTTCAGACTAGCCGATATATCATTACAAAACAACTTCATGTTAATAGCGTTTTTTGCGGGAGTGGCTTGTCTCAGTATATTTAGTAGTATACAATTTGTAGGTAAAGATAAAGAATAGGATAAAAACAGTTTAGTGTTCATGGCAACAAAAATAAGCACATTCAGATCTTTCCGCAACCGTAACTATTGTTTGTTTTTCGGAGGACAGTCCGTTTCTCAAATTGGCACTTGGATGCAACGTACAGGAGTGAGCTGGGTTATTTACACCATGACGCATTCGGCGTTTATGCTCGGTATTACCCTGTTTGCCACTCAGTTTCCATCGTTTTTACTTTCATTGTATGGCGGTATTATTTCGGATCGGTATGACCGTTACAAAATTATGCTTGTGACCCAGGTCGCCGCTATGATTCAGGCTGTATTGCTGGCCGTGTTGATGCTTACAAATCAATATGCCGTATGGAGCATACTCACACTAAGCGTTATTTTGGGTGTGATCAATGCATTTGATATGCCGGCACGGCAACCGCTGGTACACGAAATTATACGCAATGAAACCGATCTGCCTAACGCACTTGCCCTTAACGCCTCGATGACAAACCTAGCACGGGTAATTGGTCCGGCCATGTCAGGTATCATCCTCGAAAAACTGGGTGCCGGTATCTGTTTTTCGTTGAACGCTTTGAGCTTTGTGGCAGTAATCACGTCATTGCTACTTATGAAGCTACCGCCCGCTGCTCAACATCCTGCACAAAAGAAAATTGTTGCTGAGCTAAAAGATGGTTTTGTCTATATAAGACACACACCGATCATTGGCATGACATTACTGATGCTTAGCTGTGTGAGCCTGTTGGTGTTGCCTTACAATACGCTTTTACCCGTTTTTGCCAAGGTTGTTTTTAAAGGCGATGCCACCACCTTTGGATACATCAACAGTTTCATCGGGTTAGGTGCTTTGGGAGGTGCTTTCTTTCTGGCATCATTAAAGCCAGGTGTCGACCTTAAAATTGTATTGTTGATTAATACTTTTATTTTGGGATTCAGTCTAATGCTTTTCTCGCATATCAGTTCTTTCCCGTTGGCTATGCTGTTTGCTACTACCTGCGGTTTTGGCATGATGGCGCAAACCACAGTTGGCAATACCATTGTGCAAATTCATGCCGCCCCAAATATGCGGGGTAGGGTTATGAGCTTTTTTGCCCTGGCGTTCTTTGGCATGTTGCCCCTGGGCAGTTTGGCTGTTGGTGGCATATCCCAGAAAATCGGAGCCCCAAACATGTTACTTTGCCAAGGTGCAATAGCCATAATCATTGCTATTATATTTTCAAACTATCTACGAAAGGACAAGCTGAACAAAAGGAAAATGAAGAAGATCAATGATGCAAACGATATAATTACAAGGAACATTTAAGTAACAAGTATTAATAAAAGCAATAGAATGGAATCAAACAACTCAAATACGGTCCTGCTGGTCATGGATATGCAAACCTCCCTACTTAGCAGGCTTCCTGATGCTACAGTATTTATCGGCAATGTGGCCAAAGCCATAGCCCATGCACGCACCAATAACATACCTGTGCTTTATGTAGTGGTAGGTTTCAGGCACGGTATGCCTGAAGTAGATACAAACAATAAAAGTTTTGCGGCGATGAAAGAAAGAATGGGCACAGTAGATATGACCGAATGGATGAAAATTGACACTGCCATAGCACCGCTTTCGACCGAAGTGGTAGTAATCAAACGTCGTTTCAGCGCATTCACAGGCAGTGACCTCGAAGTAATATTGCGTGCACAAGGCATTCGGCACATTGTGCTTACCGGAATTTCAACCGGCGGTGTAGTGCTCTCTACCGTACGCGAAGCGGCCGATAAGGACTACCGCATAACTGTACTATCCGATGGTTGTGTTGATGGTGATCAGGAAGTGCATCGCGTACTGATCACGAAGGTTTTTCCACGGCAGGCAGATGTAATGACAGTGGAAGAATGGACAAAAATCTAACAATAAAATAAGATTCAAGATACAGTAAACGCAAGATGGGCAATGAATGCGAAAGCATTTTTAACTAAATCAGCGAAGGATATAGGATTGGTAATTAGTGAGAATCTATCCTAATTTTGCACTAATTACCAATAAAAAACTCCCTAAAATGGGCCTTAGTTCCAAAGTTCCACATACCCCTCTCACTTTTTTTTACATTTTTCTTTTCGTTTCATAATCAGTAATTTACATGAATTCAGCTTGCGCCTTTCTCTTTTTGTGGTTAAATGCGGTATTGCTGCATTTTAAGGCTCTATATTTTTGCAATTTATTGATATATAGTTTGTTATGAGAATAAAGAGGAGGCTTTACGTTCCATTTTTTTTCTATTTGTGAGTTCCAGCTCTTGAACGATTGAAACTTTTGTGGAACGAAGTATCGTGTCGCTTGCTGCAAAGTTCCAGCTATCGTTCCACTTGTGAAATAGGGTGGAACTTGTAATAATATGTTAATATGCTTCGCGGGCTTTGTTAGACTACAAGTAATCAATTAGTTATACTAATAGTATATATACTATATAATAGTATTATATATAGTAATATTACTTATAATTACTATATACTATAATACACTGTGTCGTATTCAATTCACAATGAGATATTTACAAAAGTCAATTTCCGGGAAGAGGGGGAGGTGGAACTTTGGAACTAACGAGTTGTTTACTTTTGTATCTTTTGATAAAATAGTGTTTGGAATCCATCACCAGTGTCAATAACGGCTAAGTCTCGTTATTCTGCACTTAAAAAAAGGTATAATGAGGTTTTGTCCAAGTCGATAAAACCTCTTTCTTTTTGCCCTTTTCCAATTGAATATTTCCGTGTTTTAGTTTGCCCGCCTGTAATCTTCCACCTACCGGTCTGTGATCTTTCCTCTGCCCGCGGGGAGTTATCAGATTACTGGCGTGTAGATAAGCGATTACTCGCCTGTGAGAGGGAGGTTGCAGGCGGGCATTTTTATTGTCGGTCCGTGGCCGTTTAGGGACGACCTAAATAATGAAAAATCAGTTCAACCTCTTTACTGAAAAAAAAGTGTCTTTTCTTATCATACCCAATCTCTTTCAATTTCTGTGTCAGTTCCGTGTTGCGATTGATCCATCGTATAAGTGATCTTTTGGCTGATTCGGGATCACAATTCGGAATATAGAGCGCAGCCAGTTCGGATTTTCCGTAAAAACGAATGGGGTGTTCATGTAAATCATCATTTTGTTGTTCCATTTTTGTATGTTTTTTGTTTATGATTATCTACCAAAGATACGTAAAAATGCCTGATTTTACAAGGATTTTCGTCCGTTTTTCTGTGACATAAAGGGATAAATCAGGACAAAAAAGAACAAAGAATGACAGATAGAATTATATCGGGACAATGCCCTTTCTCCATGCATTAATTTTGTATTCGTAATCAGGAACAAACCTGATTGCAGAACAAAAATAAAGTATAATCTAAAAAATTAAAGTTTATGGCAACTAAAACAAAAGCAGTCAAGAAAACCTTTGTGCTTCCCATTACCGAGAATCAGGTGTTTTACACCACAGTGAAAAAACACAATTTGAGAGACAAAACAAAAGCGCCGCTTTATTATGCGCAAGTGCATCATGCCGGACGTGCCTCATTGGTCACTTTGCAATCACGTCTTTGTCAGATGTCGTCACTCAGTAAAGGTGATGTGCAGAGTGTGTTGAGCAATCTGATGGATGTGATAATGGATTTGCTGCGTGAGGGAAAAATTATCGAGTTGGGACAATTGGGTAATATGTACATCAGTGTACGCAGCAAGGGGATGGAAGTGGAAAAAGACTTCACATCAGCCAATATCAAAGGAGCGCACATTCGCTTTGTGGCAGGCACCGATTTAAAGCAGTTGATGAAATCTTTAAGTTACCTAAAATTGTCTGAGGATGCCGGCACCGCCGCGTCTGACACAAAATCAGACGGGAAGGGTAATGGCACGGATTCAGGCAATACCAAAGGTGATGGCACCAATACCGGAGGCAACACCGGCGGAAGTACAGGTGGCGATTCCGACGGAGGTAAAATTTGAGGTGTAATAATCCAAACAAGTAGTAGCAACCAATGAGTGCAGTGAAAGTGATGGGAGTGATCCTTGGCAAAGCATGGCGGATATTGTCCGCCATCGCTTCGCCTCTCCTGAAAGACAAGGAAAATGTGAAAGCCATGCAAGAGTTTGCCGACCTGATCATGGGTCAGTACAAAACATTGATCGACCATTTGGAACAGGCAATCAATGACTATTTCGAGTTGTCGAAGAAAATCAGAGAGATGCATGAGGAAGTGTGCACACTCAAAGAAGAGTTGGTAACAGCAGTCGCAAACAGCTGCAAGGAAGCGCAGAGCTGCAAATTGGCAGTGAAATGAGAGTAAACGGATTTATGCTCCCAATCGGAGGGAGATAGTAAATCTAAGAAATGTATCAGCGCAAAGATGACAAGCCCATCCATGTATCCCAATCGTCAAGCAAGGCAGGTAATTGATCGGCTGCGCCTCTTGACCACCGGATGGAATGAGTGCCAAATCTCTTTGTCTGATACATTTTTCTTTAATCTAACAAAACAACCAACAAAATGAATACCCCTAAATATCCACAAATCCCCGGCATCACCCTCACCAATACAGAAATACTGCTAGTCGCTAAAAGCATCAATATCCCTCCAGCTGCACTAAAGGCTGTGCAAGTAGTAGAAACTGCAGGACGAGGCGGCTTCATTGCTTCCGGTAAGCCCACCATCCTATTTGAAGGGCACATCTTTTGGAAGCAGCTCCTCATTCGCAAAATCAATCCCATGCAGCACATCAACGGCAATGCAGACATCCTTTATCCCAAATGGGATCGCAGCAAATATCAAGGCGGACAGTATGAATACGCCCGATTGAAGCGTGCTTGTAGCATCAACGAAGAAGCGGCCTATTGCTCGGCAAGTTGGGGTCTCTTTCAAATAATGGGATTCAATCACAGTCAATGTGGAATAGCCAACATACACGAATTTGTAAAGTTAATGGCAGAGAGCGAGTACCAGCAACTCAAACTAACAGTAGCCTTTTTAAAAAACAACAATCTGTTATCACCCCTTCGCCAATGCAATTGGAGCCATTTTGCACAGGTTTACAATGGAGCAGGCTATGCACAAAATCACTACGCTGAGAAACTCAGTGAAGCCTACAAAAAAGCGGTGGAGCTGTTCAAGTAAATGACCAATATCGAGGTATTGATGCCGATTGAATCAGTACGGAAAGCGAAGGTGGTGACTACTATTCACTATGTCTGCAATGGCTATTCTATTACAATGTTTTTTTCCGGATTGAAAGTTAAATGCTCATTCTGAAAAACATAGCCCAACTGATTTGATACGCATTTTGTTTTTCCTATCACAGCGTCTATATTACGATGCGAATGACCATATATCCAATATTCAATAGGACTTTCTGATATTAAAGGCTTAAGTTCCACCGTGAATGCCCCATTCAAAGGGCTTCCGTCAAACTCTGGAGACATTAAATCAAACGAAGGAACATGATGAGAAGCAACCAAAATATGTTTAGCAGAACTCCGTTCTATTGAATCCGTTAAGAAATCAACGCACCTTTCATGTTCTTCATTGAATCTGTTCCAATCTAATGGTTGACTGCCATATCTTATACGTCGGAAATCAGTTATAGCGCTTTCTGTATAAAATGCGTTCTTTTGTTCAATCATAGACCAAAGTGTGGTCGCTATAAGTTCCACATCATTTCTAAGTGGTATCACTGTATTGTAATAACAGCAAACGTTTGAACGTATAGGATATTTCCATCCGTTATACATTTTATCGATGTCAAACATCTTATAAAATTCATGGTTTCCGGGAATGACAATTACTTTTTCAAAGTTGTCAGAAGCCCAATCCCAAAAAGGATGTTTTGAATAATTGTCATCACCTATATACCCCACATCTCCTGCTAATAATAATATATCACCTGCAACAATCAGGGGATGATGTTTCAGATAACTGCTATTTTCTGCAAATTCCAAATGTAGGTCGGACGCATATTGTATTCTAACCATTTTGCAAGAAACTGATTTCTATTTGTTCTATTAACTGTTTACTTGTGATATTTTTTAGATTTGCAGATTTGAGGAAATCTGAATTAGGCAATTCTTTCTTTACTGTTTTACAGAAGTTCTCTACATCCTTTTTTAATGTTTCCGGAAGCACATATATGTCTGATGGTGCCAACATGGCTGCCAATCTGAAAACATCGTTCTTATGCCTGGTGATGTGCTTACTGTCGACCTGTTCGCCTCTTGCCTTACGCTCCGTAAGATCAAGAAAAGCTTTACTCTTCAAACATATAAGACTTTCTACATTGGCTATGTGAATACCATCTTCCGGTTGGCTATGTTCAATGGTGAAATGATAATAGCCATTATCCATCAGAATAGCAGAGAGACTAGAAAGATCGTCACTTACAGGAATGGGCGTAATACGTGAATCTTCGGGAAAGTTCAAAAGTCCCAAGTTTCTGGAAAAGAGTTCCACTTGATAGGGGAACGCATCATTTTGGGGTTTCATAAACCGATAGTGTTCATGTTTATACCCCCCATTGTCACTAATACCTTTATTTCTCACATCATACTCAGCTGTTTTCACAAAGTTCCAAAATCGGTTTACAAATTCAGAAGACAAAGCTTCAACGATGAGTATAATATCTATGTCTTTTGTTGCTCGTGGAGTTTGAGCGTAGATTTCCTCATGAACCTCACATGCTGTTCCACCAATAATCACATAATTATCTTCATATCCTTCGAAAAATTCCTTGAATTTTTCAATACCTTTTACCATTGTATTTCATTCATTAAGTTTTCTAACTCTATTTGTACTCGCTCATCTTCATTGTCCTTTAAAGATAGGTAGAGAGAGAGTTTGTCTACAGTTTCTGTTTTACTGAGCAAACGTGGATCATAACGCCAGACTTCTACAACATTGGTACCATATTCTTTGTGGACCAAAGAATCTATGTTTTTTAAAGCCTCTTTTGTGATAGCGTAACAAAAGCGTTTTTCTCTATTTATCATTGAGTATTCAGACAAAGCATTTATACCACATTCCATTGCATCTTCCAATTGAGAATCTGTATATACTGTCTTTTCTACGGGAGATTTGAAAAATGAAAGAGCTGCTTCCCAAGTATCTTTTTTCCCATGTTCAAATACTATCTCTTTTGTTCTTTCATCATTGATCGTTATTATATTGTGAGCCTTTAACCATCGAATTGCCCGATTAGCATTTGCATAAGACACATTAAAAATCTTTGCAATATCCTGAGTCTGCTTACCATCCAATGATTCTATCTCAATGTGAAATAACAGCATACACTGTGCTATAGCCGGCATCGGGGTGGCAATGTCATTATCTATCAACTTTTGCTTTCTCAGGTCAATAAGCAATGACGGTATGAACATCTGTTTTGGGGGAATGATGAAGTTTACCTTTTGTGCAATCAGCCTTTGTAAATTATAGGATGCCACATTCCCTAAAATGGCAATTACTTGGGTGCCGCATTTCTTCTCCATCAGCGATAACAACTTTTGCATTTGGGCAGGAGAAAAGCTATTGCCGTCAGCTATATAGGCAAAAATGATTTTGGTATTTATAATCTGCCCTGAATAGAAGTGAAAGTTACTGGTAAGTGACACTGGCAATTTTGCCAACAGAGACTTTTTTATTGGCTGCAAATGGATTTTTTCATCTAACATCGAATTAATATAATTCTCCGTCAACTCTATATAATCGTTAAAATTGCTCATAATCAAATAGTAATGATTTTGTGCAAAATTAATGATTATATCCTGATAGTAATATGTTTAGTAACTAATATAAGATTATTTAAGGATTCCTGATCTCAAGAATTTATTATGATATGGCTTCTATCTTTTGTGTTAAACACAATATATGAATGTTTTAGGGCAATGACTGCCATTATTCAAATAAAAGAATAGAAATGCGAATATCTTTGTGCCGCTGACACCTATATATATTATATGTACACCTATTATATATAAGTAACAGCAATAGAAGACATGAGAATAAACATACAATCAGTTATGAAAAGAAGAAGTATTTTCTCTATTTCTGCAATGCAAACGCAAAAGTAATCAGAAAATGATTACTTATGCGTTTGTATTGCAGAATCTACAAATCTGTCAGCAACATCTGAAAGAAGCATTAATAGCCTACCCGAATTAAAACTTTGAGAAAAAATAATAACTTTGCACCCAATGATGAAACAATTAATTGCATGTTGCGGATTAGATTGCGAAAGTTGCGATGCCCGCATAGCCACTGTCAGAAACGACAATGAGTTAAGAGAAAAGACCGCCCAAAAGTGGAGTGTAATGAACAATGCACCGGAAATTACAGCAGCAACCATAAATTGTATGGGCTGTCGTGCAGATGGAGTAAAATTTGCGTATTGCAGTGATTATTGCGAAATCCGCAAATGTGTATACGAAAAAGGATTTAGCACCTGCGGCGATTGTAAGGAATTGGATAATTGCCGGACAGTTGGTTCAATTTTTCAGCATACCCCTAGCGCAAAAGACAATCTTCTATCTTTGACAACTAAATAACTTCTGCAAAAAGTATCTTCGCTGAAAGAAGAGGTTTTTCATAAAAGGGACTTATAACCATATAAGGAACGTATTACCTTTTCTTGGTGAACCCAAAGTAAAGCAGAAAAAACGAACAAGCAAGCAGTTTATTGAACAATTAGGGGAAATGAGATGATAAAAGAAAAGTAAGAATGCAGTTGTAATGTATTGAAACTTCTATTATATTTGTACAAAAGACAATATGCTGACTGATAATACAATAATCATGAAAGAGTCAATTCACATCAAAGAGATAGGTCCGCTTAAAGACATAAACATTGAAGATATTAAACCCTTCACAGTGCTGATCGGTGAATCGGCCAGCGGAAAAAGTACTTTACTCAAAATCATCGCCCTATTTCGTTATCTTTACAAAAAAGCAATGATCCGTTCATGGTTGAGAAATGGAAATCTCAAAGGAACTTACTTCCGAATACAAATGGATAGTTATTGGAAAAGATCCGGTATGATAGAGATGTTGACTTCTTTGTCATCCGTAAATTACGTAGTTGAGATGAATGGGCATAGATATGAGATCAGTTATGAGAAAAAGAAATTATCTCCATTGCCTGACATTACTGATGATGATTTGGTTTTTTTCAAGATATCTTTTATTTCAGAGAATAGGAATGTAATACCTGCATGGTCAGAGTATGGAGCATCAAATAAAAACTCGAAATTGGGATTTTATTTTCATGAAACATATAATGATTTTGATGATGCGACAAATGTCCTAAAAGATATACCATTGAGTCATTTATCCATGCATTTGAATATACAAAAGAAATCGGGCAAGAAGAAATACACAATATCAGATGATGATAAAAGCTATCAAATTGAACTGAAAAATGCATCTTCAGGTGTGCAGACATCTTCATCGCTAGTTGCAATCACTCAATACATGGCTGAAGATTTCTCATTTAAAGACGCATTCAGGAGAGCAACATTCGATTATCTCTTTGAAGCTGATCGTTTAACTAATTTCAAACCTAATATAGAAATGGGTGATATGCCCAAATGGGTGCATTTGCATATCGAAGAGCTTGAATTGAGCCTATATCCCGATGCGCAAAGGAAACTAACGGATATGCTTGTAAAGGACTGTTTCATGAATCACTCCAGTGATCGCCAATTATCTTTAATGATTGCAACACATAGTCCATATATTATTAATCATTTGAATGTACTTCTTCGTCGGAAAAAATATGAACCGGAAGCAATTGGCATTGATGCCGACCAATTAGCGGTTTATCGTATAAAGGATGGTACGTTGCAAAATTTGATGGCAAAGAATCTGCAAACCGGAGAGGATGTAGTGAATACGATAGACCTTTCCGAAACGATGAGTGATATATATAATGAATACACAGATTTGCAAGCAAGAAACAAATGATGAAAGAATTACTGGAAAATGATTTCAAAATAACATATGGGTTAGTACGTAATCTTAACGTAAATCAAATAATATACTCTACAGATTTTTCACTTCATGATCCCAAAGCGTGTAACAACTGCCCGGAAAAAGAAACCTGTAACCAACAGGTAGCTATTTTTATTTGTGAAGGGAAAGACGCTACCGTTATCGAATACGAAGATTTTATCAATAGCCTACAGGGAACTAAAGCCGGTGAAGGAAAAAAATGCGATTGCATTGTCTATACATCTGATAATGGAAAATTTATTTTGAATGAACAAAGCTGCTCAAAACAACAGTATATTGAATCAGAAAGAGGGAAACGAGCAACCGCTGTTTGTCAATTCAATGAAACCATAACAAAGCTTTATCGTGTAAATAATATAAAAGATTATATTCAAAAATATTCTCAGTGCATCGGTCTTTTCACGTATCGACTAAAAGACCTCAATGGTGAATCAACAGGTCTTGTCGAAAATTCTATGAACAATTTTTTTAAGCCCCTAAAGTTCGGACCTGTCATATCACAGAAAGATACATTAAACGAACACTTCACATTTATACAAGTCATTTATCCGGGAGAATACGAATTATAAGAAAACCGTTACAGCTATATTTTGATTATGTAGGACAAGTAATAGTACAAGGTACAACTGTCCGGAAAAAGAACGATAGACTTCACTTATTCAAAAAAGGAATAGATTTGCCAATATCTTTGAGCTGCCGACACCTATATTATATGTACACCTTATATATAGGTAACAAAAATCAAGCAAAAAAGAAAGGGGAATCTCAAAGTAACCTACGGAGCAATGCGAAGCAAGCGGAGCAAGTAACAAAAAAAATAAGAGCAAAAAGAAAGAGGAAAAAAGGAAAAAGCATTCTCTCATTCTCCTCCGGCCTTCATGGAAAAGCGTGAGCGTAGAGCCAGCTTTGGGCGTTAAGAAACGAACACGTTTAAGTGAGCGAAGCGAGGGCGTTTGTTCGTTTTAGCACAAAGTTGGCTCGGAGTAGCTTTGGAATGACAGACGGCACTTTTCTTTTTTTGGTTCTTTTTTTCTTTGGGTGGCCAAAGAAAAAAACGAACAAGCAAGCAGCCAGGCAAAGCAAATAACAAGAATAATCAATGATAAAATCCAATATAACCCACAATATTCCATACAACAATCCTCATCAATTTTATGAATCAACAAAAAATATCCAAAGAATCCTATTAAATCAATCACTTTATAAAGAAAAATATAATCCACAAGAACCCACAAAACTAACAAAAACTACACCTTATTATATAGAGCCCCAATAAACCGCTACCAAAACAATAAAAATAAGTTAAAAACAAAGAATAGTTATGTAGCAATCAAAAAACTATTTATCTTTGACTCCTGAATCAAGTAGAATGTAAATATTTTCAGAAAAG
>WSSedB1CaDRAFT_10000745_pt1 | contig 13363 bp, 14 predicted proteins | sample WetSurSB1Cattail_FD_9460 | JGI IMG/M metagenome (IMG submission 9460)
GTTCAGTTCCTTGAGAATGCGCCGAACATGCTCGGCTGTCTCCTCCTTCACGGCGGGCGAGCCATTGATGACACGCGAAACGGTGGCACTGGAGACACCAGCGCGCTGAGCGACCGTACGCATGTTGAGAGGACTGCTTTCCCGAGGGGCCTTCATGATGCTTGCTGAACCCATTGTACGCATGGAGTGAAGGGGCTAGGTGCGGGACGCCCGGGGGATTTAAGATCTGACATGCTGCGGCGCGAGGCAAAGCTCTGGTGCGGCGACGGCGGAGAAGAGTGGCAACAAGCGATAGAACCCGGGAAACAATGCCGCCAGCGCTGGTGCTGTGCGGCGGCCTGGGCACTCGTCTGCGCCACGTGTACAGCCACGGACCAAAGGCTCTCGCACCTGTGGGCGGCCGGCCGTTTCTTGACTACATGATGGACTGGCTGCGGAGGCAGGGCATGCGGCGCGTGGTGCTCTGCGTTGGCTATCGTGCAGAGCAGATCCGCGAACTCTATCCCGAGGGTTCGGGTGATCCAGAGATCCGCTACTCGGTAGAGAATGAGCCGCTGGGCACAGCCGGGGCAGTGAAGAACGCGGAGGGCCTGATCGACGCCGAGCGCTTCTTCGTTCTCAACGGCGACTCGCTTGCAGATGTTTCGCTCACCGAGTTGCTCGCCTTCCACTGCAAGCACAGTGCTCAAGCGACGTTGGCGACTGTAACGGTCGATGCCGCCGCCCGCTTTGGCAGCGTGCTGCTGGATGCAGACGGACGCGTGACAGGCTTCTCGGAGAAGTCAGCGATCACTGCTTCCGGACCGCAGAATGTGAATGCCGGCATCTATGTGCTTGAGCGTGCGGTGCTCGCGCGCATCCCGGCCGGCCGTGCAGTTTCTTTTGAGCGAGAGCTGTTTCCGGCGCTGGCCGGCAGCGGGCTCTACGGCTTTCAGACGAACGGCAGCTTCATCGACATCGGCGTGCCCGAGGATCTGGCGAGCGCACAGGCCGAGATTCCAGGACGGTTTACGGCATGATCTTGCGAGCGAAGGCTCCTTTGCGTATCAGCTTTGCCGGTGGCGGTACAGACGTGCCGCCGTATCCGGCGCAGGAAGGCGGACTCGTGCTGAACGCCACCATCAACAAGTTTGCCTGGGGCAGCCTGCAGGTGCGCGACGATGACCGCATCACCATCGACTCCGCCGACATGGGAATGTCACTGAGCTACCGCGTGGGTGTAGAGCTGGCTTTTGATGGAAAGCTGGACCTGGTGAAGGCGGGGCTAAACCGGCTGGCCGGCGAAAATGCACAGGGGTTCAACATTTTTCTGCATAGCGATGCGCCTCCGGGATCAGGACTTGGGTCCTCGTCCGCGCTGATGGTGGCACTCACCGGACTGATGAAGGACTTCCGCAACCTGCCGCTCACCGACTATGAAACGGCGCGGCTGGCCTACACCATCGAGCGCGAGGATCTGGGCATTCCGGGCGGCTTGCAGGACCAGTACGCAGCAACGTTCGGTGGGTTCAACTTCATTGAGTTCTCGGCTGACCGCGTGATCGTAAACCCGCTGCGCATTCGCCAGGAGACAGTGAACGAACTGGAGCACAACCTGCTGCTGTGCTTTACAGGGACCACGCGGCGTGCCGATCACATCATCGACGATCAAAGTGCGCGTTACCGGGAGCACGTTCCGCTCGCGGTGGAGGGGCTTCGGCGGCAGAAAGAGATCGCCGTGGAGATGAAAAACGCGCTCCTGCAGGGGCGACTGGACGAGTTCGGCCGACTTCTGGATGCGGCCTGGCAGGCAAAGAAGGACCTGTCGAGCAGGATTTCAAATGAACGCATCGACAAACTGTACCGCGCCGCGCTCGCTTCCGGTGCCCACGGCGGAAAAATCACCGGCGCGGGCGGCGGCGGCTACATGCTCTTCTATTGTCAATTTGAGAAGAAACACAAGGTGGCTGAGGCACTTAGAGCGCTGGGCGCCGCTCCCACCGATTTCGCTTTTGAGCCGCACGGAATGCAAACCTGGCGAGTAAGCGAGGAGTCTTGACAGGAAATCAATAAATTCAATTTTTACTATTGCAATAATTCAAAATATTAATTAAAAGTGGTCCTCGTTATCCAGAAACGAGGACATGCTTCGATGTCTGCTGACTCTAAAAACGCAACCGACTGGCAGGAATTGCTGCGTATCGCGCAAGGCGCGGTGCTGGTAGTGGAGCGTGTGCGCATCCCGGAGAAGGGGATTGCCGTAGAGGGGTCGTTTACGCTGCCGGAACTGGCGCGGATGAGCCTTGAGGATCAGGTGTTCATCGCGGCCTTTCTGCGCTCGCACGGCTCGATCAAGGAGATGGAGCAGGTGTTCGGGGTGAGCTACCCGACGATTAAGGCGCGGCTCAACCGCATTGCAGGGCAATTCGAGTTCGTGGAGACCAATCCCTCGCCCTCGCGGACGGAGGTGCTGGAGCGGCTGAAGGCCGGTGATGTCAGCCCGGATGAGGCGATCCGCATTTTGGAGGCGATGAAATGACACCGAACATTGCCATCGTACGCGTGCAGAATCCGAACTGGCGTGGCATTCGCCTGTGGGTGCCGCTGTTTTTGCTGTGGATTCCATTGATTCTGCTGGTGGTGTTTGTCGCCTGCCTGGTGGGGAGAGTCGATGCATTGCGCGCGATCGCAGCGTTTTGGGCTTTGAGCTGCAGTTTGCCAGGGACGGATGTGCGGGTCAGCACGGATAGAAACCATGTGATGGTTCGGATCTTGTGAGGTGCGCGATGGGCAGCGAACGACGGGCGATTTTATCGATGATTGCGACGGGATGCATTACTCCGCGAGAGGCGGAGCGGCTGCTGGCCGTAGTTTCCGGCGCGGACGAGACGTTGCCGTGGCTTGAAGCGTGCGGCGCGCTTGTTTGGCTGACGCTGCCGCAGATGCATGCGGCGGTTTCCGAGGCGGTGCGTTGGGCTGCGCTGTGTGCGCAGTGGATGGGAGGAGTGCGATGAGCGAACATCGGCGGCAGATTTTGGAGATGCTGGCGGCGGGCAAGATTACCGCAGACGAGGCGGAGCGGCTGTTGGCGGCGCTGGAGCCGGATTCGGGCACGAATCTGCACGGTTCTGCGGGCAACGGCAAGGATGTGGACGGCCCGGCGCCGAAGTCGCGCGCGAAGTATCTGCGCGTGCTGGTCGAGGCCGACGAGTCGATGACGGGGATAAAGGGGCCGACCACAGTGAATGTGCGCGTGCCGATGCAGTTGCTGCGCGCGGGCGTGCGCCTCGCAAGCCTGATTCCCAAGCAAGCGCACGACCAGTTGGACCAGGCGCTGAGTCTTCATGGAGTGCCCGTGACGCTGTCGCAGATCAAGCCGGAAAATCTGGAAGAGCTGATCGACCACCTGGAAGACCTGACGGTGGACGTCGACGGTCAGGATGGAAACACGCGTGTGAAGGTGTTCTGCGAGTAGATCTCCGACAAGACAACTGTAGCCTCGCCTGAGCGCAGGGATTCGACAACATTGAGAGAGCAAGCAACGAGCAGACTGTGGATTGCCTGCACAGGGAAGGTTTGTGCCCAAAAGGAGAGATGCAATGACGATGGTAACGATGAGAAAGCCGCATGCGGATAGGCCGATCGAGGGAATGATGGCCAGATGGTACGCAGCCAGTACCGGCGAGATCATGCGACAGTACGTTGAGCTGGCGAAACGGATTGCGGCGGATTTGCCGCAGGGAAGCCGTGTGCTTGAAGTGGCTCCAGGGCCGGGCTACTTCTGCATAGAGCTGGCAAAGTGCGGCGAGTTTTCGATTACCGGCATGGACTTGAGCCGCACGTTTGTGAAGATGGCTGGAGAGAAGGCTGCCGAGGCCGGCGCAAAAGTCGAGTTTGTGGTGGGTTCGGCGTCGAAGATGCCGTTTGCTGCAGCGAGTTTCGACTTCCTGCTGTGCCGTGCGGCATTCAAGAACTTTGCAGATCCGGTTGGTGCTTTGAAGGAGATGTGCCGCGTGCTGCGGCCGCGCGGGCGCGGGCTGCTGATCGACTTGAGCCGCGATGCGAAGCCCGATGAAGTAAGCCGCGAAGTAGACGGAATGGGCCTTTCGACGGTGAATCGGCTCCTGACGAAGATGGCATTCAAGACGGTGCTGATTCGCAGTGCTTACACGCGGGCAGAGTTCGAGCAGATGTTTGCGCAGACGGGATTCTCACGCGTTGAGATTGCTGCTGACGGTATGGGTTTTGAAATCTTGATGACGAAGTAACTGGCGTCAGGCTTTGCGTAGCGGCTTATGCATGGGGACGACCTGCACAGTGACGTCGCGGATCTGGGACAGGAACTTGTTGATGACGGAGCCGCGGATCAGGATGTCCCAGCGCGAGCGGACGGGCTGACCGAAGATAACGTGAGAGACCGTCTCCTGCTGTGCGAAGCGGATCAGGGCGTCCGAGACACTCTTGTCGGTAAGTGTCACGACCTGCGCGCCAAGGTCACGGGCCATGCGCTGATACTCTTCCAGGCGCTGCTGGCCCTCGGGGTCGCTGTGGCGCCTTTCCTCATCCGGACGGGCGACGTAGACGGCATACCAGTTGGTGGCCAGTCGGCCTGCCATGCGGGCGCCCACGCGGACCAGGCGTTCAGTTCCGGGGCGTGTACTCAGGCAGACCATCACCTTGTCCGGGATGGGTGCCTGCTCCAGGCCCTGGGTACGGCGGTAGTCGGCAGCGCGTTTTGAAACCTGCTCGGCCGTGGCTCGCAGAGAGAGCTCGCGCAGCAGATTCAGGTTGCCTTTGCGAAAGAAATTCGCGAGCGACTGTTCAACTTTTTCGGCGGCGTAGATCTTGCCTTCGCGCAGGCGTGAGCGGAGCTCTTCAATTGTGATGTCGACGTTGATGACTTCGTCTGCGCGCTTGATGAAGCTGTCGGGGACAGTCTCGCGAATGACAGTGTTGGCGGAGCGGTTGACGGCATCGTTCAGCGTTTCCAGGTGCTGGATGTTGACGGCCGTCATCACGTTGATGCCCGCGTCGAGCAACTCAAGAACGTCCTCGTAGCGCTTGCGGTTCTTGCTGCCGGGCACGTTGGTGTGCGCCAGCTCGTCGACAATCACGGTGTGCGGGCGGCGGGCGAGAATCGCGTCGACGTCCATCTCCTTGAGCTCGACACCGCGATAGGGAATGACGCGTAGCGGGATCACTTCCAGGTCGCGGACCTGGTCAGCGGTCTCCTGCCGGCCGTGGGGTTCCACCAGCCCAATGACGACGTCAACGCCCTGTTTCCGCTTGATATGTGCGTCGTTGAGCATGTGGTAGGTCTTGCCGACACCAGGTGCCGCGCCAAGATAAATGCGCAGCTTGGCAGGCTCCTGGGTTCGTTCCAGCGCGATCTCTGCCATAGCTCAGCCAACCTCCACGGGATGGGCAATCACTTCCACTTGGTCGACGGGAAGCGTGAAGCGGAACGTAGTGCCGTGGCCGAGACGGCTCTCGACCGCGATCTGACCGCCGAGCGACTCCACGAATCGGCGCACCAGGGCAAGGCCCAGGCCGGTGCCCTTGTCAGAGGCGGAGGTGAAGCGGTCGAAGAGATGTCCGAGTCGCTCTGCCTCAATGCCGCGCCCGGTGTCGCGTACGGTGAACTGCACAAAGCTCTGTACTTCTTCGGCCGCCAGCAGGATTTCGCCCTCCGGCGGCGTATAACGCAGCGCGTTGGTCATCAGGTTGTCAAAGATGGAGCGGACGGCGCGGCGGTCGGCTTGGATGTGGGAGAGATCCGCAAAGGCTTTGATTTCGACGCGAATGTGCTTTTCGGCAGCCTCTTCAAAGTAGCGATCGCGGACCTCATTGAGCAGGGCCAGCGGGCGGATGCGGTCCGGGTGCAGCTCACGCTTGCCGGTGTCGAGCTCAGCGACGTCGATGAGGTCGGACATCAGGTCGTTGAGCTTTTCGGACTCGTTGCTGGCCGCGGCCACCAGATCGGCCTGCAGCGGCCGCAGTTCGCCGCCGAAGCCCTGGCCAAGTGCGTAGAGGCCGCGGCGCAACTGTAGCAGCGGGTCGCGCAGCTTGCGGCTGGCAATGGCAATGAACTGGGTCTTGAAGCGATCGGTGTCCTGCAGAGTGGTCACGTCTTCCAGTGTGGTCACGGTGCCCAGCAGGCGGCCGTCGGAGTCGCGCATGGGCGTGGTGCGCAGGCGGTAGCTGCGCTCCTGTTTGCCGATGCGCATGGGCAGCATCGAAGCCTCGCCCTCGGCTGCAACGGCCTTCTGCATGGCGATTGCGTCGCGGATGGCGTTGAGGATCTTGTCGCCGCCGGGCGTCGTGGTGAGCGCCATGCGGTCGGTGGCGGCGTCGCCCAGCACTTCCGCAGCAGCCTGGTTTACCTTGAGCACGTGGCCTTTGCCATCGGTCACGATGATGGGCTCGAAGATGGACTGCAGCACGGCGTCCGAGAGCTGAAACTCCATCTGTTTGCGGCCAGCCTCGGAGTCGCGCAGGTCGCGAAGGCGGACGGCGATGCGATTCAGTTCGCCGACCACGATGCCAAAGTCGTCGTGGCTGTTCCACTCCACGCGGTGCTCAAGGTTCCCCTCGGCGATCTTGCGAATGTCGCGCGCCAGCACGTGCATGGGCCGCATCAGCATCCAGATGTTGATGACGCCGACCAGTGCGGCGGCCACTGCGAAGAGAACAGCAAGCCGCCCTTCGCCTGCGGCCTCCATGGCCGACCGGGCAGACAGCGCCAGGCCGACGGTGAGCGCGGCGAGAAGGACACTGCCAAGGATCAGACGCTGGGTGAAGTTCAGCATGGGGCCGTCTCCTGAACGGCACAGAGTACTTTCTCTATACTGCGCGAAAGGCCTTAAATCGCCAAGAGCGTCCCCGGGAACGTACAGTGGCGCGGTCCTTGCGAGTGCGGGGCTCCTGTTGATTGACAACCGTCCGTTAGCCGATCTTTTTAGAACTCGATGGATCAATGCACTGCACTTGCAACCACCAGTGGCGCGGGCATGCGGCACACGCTGTAAGAACCGTGCTGATACGGGCAAGTCATGCCGGCGGGCGCAGGGCCGTGAATCACCGTCCATGAGACCTCGGGGTACTGCTGTTCCAGATTGCGGAACTGTGCCACGGAAAAGTGATTAAGCCCGTAGGTGGCATTGCTCATTTGCTTCCATTCGACAGCCAGGGAGGGGAAGAGCGAAACAACTCCACTGTCCTTGTAATAGTCGGCCAGCGCAGCGCGCCCTGAGATGGCGCGAAAGCCGTGCACGTCAGTCAGTTCGTCCTTGAAGTAGTGGGAGTCAACGGCGAAGACTGAGTCGGGTGGGGTATTATCGCGGATCCAAAGCAATGTGTTGACCCATGGATTGCTGCTCGTCTTTGACGGCAGTTCGATCTGCGGACTGTTGGGGTAGGTTTGCCGCGCTACGTAGAACATGGCCACGGCCAGTGGAAGGAAGAGAGCCACCGGCACCCAGCTGCGCCGCTCTGCCAGATATTCACCCGCTAGGCCGGCCAGGAGGAGAACGAAGACCAGTGTGATGAGATGAAATGAGCGCAAGGGCTGAAGGCGGACGAACATCTCAAGGTTAGGCGAGGAACAAAGCAATACTGCAGCGGCAATTGAGAGGATTCCGAAGGGAATAAGCGCGAAGCTGATGAGATGGAAGCCTGGCCGTGTACCGCGCAAGTCACTCTTCCAGAACCAGGCAAGAAGGGCGAGCGGCGCCAGCATACCCAGCCAGTGATACCAGGTCCAGTTGTAAAGGAAGAAGTAGTCCCGCGAAAAGAGGGCTTCACGATAGGGGCCGGTGGCCGGGGAGAGATGAAAGCCCGTTGGGAAGATGCTGACCGCGGAGGCCATAACCGGAACAGGTTTGCTTACGGTGCTCTTGGATTGCTCCGAAAGCCATATAACTCCGGTAAGGAACGCCAGGTAAACGACCATCTGGGGATGGATTGAAGCGGTGATAAGCATTGCGACGCCGACGCGGACGTAGCGTCGCTCAAGGAAGCTGGCTAGGGCAAACAGCGTGAGGGGGGTGGAAAACGACCGGGCTGTGAGATAGGGATCCATCAGCAGGAGCGCGGTGTTTGTGGCTGGCATGGTGAGAACCGCTGTGACGACCAGCATTGAAGTCCAGCGCGCGCGGGGCGTGGCGAAACAGGCCACGACGAAAAGCCAGCAAGAGGCAAGGATGGCAAAGAGACTGACCACGTACCAGGCAAAGAGGGTCCAATCCATCGACAGGTGGGTGAGCCTTGCCGTCCATGCAAGGATTGGCCCAAAGATCGACAGGTGCCCGTGGGAGGTAAAAAACTCCGTGGCATACGGATACAGGCTGGGATGCAAAAGCTTCCTGGCGGCGGGAACATAGATCTCGCCGTCTTCCACGCCGAGGTGATATCCGTGAATGGCAAGTGCCGCGGTGGTGAGACCAAACAGACGCAGGATGGGCAAACGCCCGTCCGGGGAACCGCTCATGGCGCTTCCTCCGCGGTTTGAGGTAAGGACCTGCTTTGCGGCTTCAACTGCAAAGGGGGGAAGTCAAAGATTGGCTTGCGATAGAGCCCAGTGCGTGCCGCGACGTAATCCAGAGTCGTCTGGAGCACGCCGATTCCGTAGATGGTACTACGCCGGAGATTGATCGAAGACGCGTCAGGAAAGTAGAGCGTAGGGCAAGAAACTTCCCCGATGCGCGCGCCGAGGTAGATGCACTGCGCGAGTAACTGATTGTCGAAGACAAAGTCTTCGGAATTGGCATTCAGAGGCAGGGATAGGAGCAGGTCGCGGCTATATGCGCGGAGGCCGGTGTGGTACTCCGACAGCTTGGCTCCAAGAGCGAGATTCTGGATTAGGGTGAGGGCGCGGTTCGCAATGTACTTGTAGCGTGGCATACCGCCGCGGAGGGCTCCGCCGCCCAGAATGCGCGAGCCCAGCACGATGTCGTAGACGCCGTACGCAATCATTGCCGCTATGGGTTCGACCAAGCGAGGCGAGTATTGATAGTCCGGATGGACCATGACCACGATGTCAGCGCCAGCATCCAGAGCGGCCTTGTAGCAGGTCTTCTGGTTTCCGCCGTAGCCCCGGTTACGTTCATGCTGGATGACTCGAAGGCCAAGGGAATCGGCCAGTTCGACGGTTGCATCCGTGCTGTGATCGTCGACCAGAATGCAGGCATCCACGGTAGAGGGGATTTCATGGATCGTCTGTTGGAGCGTCTTCTCGGCGTTGTACGCAGGAAGCACGACGACCACTTTCTTTTCATTCATCATGCTTAATTCCAAAACCTCGCGGGTGACTCTAAAGTGATGAGACGATGCGCGGTGGTCTGCGGTTGAAGTGGAACGTGAGGAATCTGACAGACTGCCAAGGCCCAGTTATGCCATGGGCAGGCCAGCCCGTCTGGCTGGGGATACGAGACAAGCACCCAGTCGACACCAAAATCCGCTTTGAGCCGTTCGAAATCGGCCAGGCGGAAATTCTCCCAGCCCTGCAGCGCTGCGACCTGCTGTTCCCAGAGCGGGGCCAACCATGGCACCTGGGTCACCACCGCGGTGTCCTTGATGGCGTCAGCCAGTTGGCTGCGCTCCGCCAGCGCGCGGAAGCTGTGGTAGTCCTCCTGCGGTGCGGCCAGGTAACGGGGATCGAGTGCGAAGTGGGCATCGGCAGGGGTGTTCACGCGGATCCAGGCGAAGGCTTGCAGCCACGGATTGGACGAGCGCGTGCCAGGCAGCTCGAGGTGCGGGCTGCTGCTGAACTGGGCGCGTTGCGCAGCGAACATCCCTCCGTTGGCGAGCAAAAGGAATATCGCCCACCGCCAGGAGGAAGCCTTGAGCAGGAACTTGGCAATCAGCCCGCCGGCCATCAGCACCATGAACACGTACACCAGCTGGAGGAAACGCATGGGCTGCATGGGGGTGAGCCGGACCAGTGCCGGAGAGCCCAGCACAATCATCGCCGCCACCTGCTGAAGAACACCGTAGGCAAAGACCGCGAGGGCGAAGCGGGCCAGCCGCTGGTCGCCGCGTTTACTTGCCAGATACCACAGCAGCCAGAAGAGGAACAGCGGAGCCAGTGCGCCAAGCCACTCGTACCAGGCCCAGTCGTAGAGGAACATGTAGGGGCGCGTGACCAGAGCCTTGCGCCAGATCGGTGTAGGTGACTCAAAGATCCAGCCGAGAGGGACCGCGGCGGCCAGCGAACTGCGCAGGGAGCGCAGCCACACGTGGACCGGCTCCCACTGAGCCAGCGTGAGACACACACAGAAGGAGATGCCCATCACGCCCATAATGGGGTGCAGCACAAAACTCAGCAGCAGCAGAGGCACGGCTTGCCAGACACGTTCAATCTGGATGCGCGAGACCGCGAGCAGAATCAGTGCGGTGGCCAGGTTGCGCGGATGCAGATGCTGATCGGCAAGATAGAGCGCGGTTCCCGCCACGGGCAGCGTGAGCATGGCGCCGACCAACGCCACGGCGCCCCATTGCGCGCGTGCTTCTGAGAAAAGCGTACGGGCAATGCTCCAGCAGGCGAAGAGGATGAGCACAATTGACACAAACTGCCAGAACAGCATGGTGGCCGCAACGGGCATGTGGGTGAGTTGGATGAAACCGGCCACCCACTTGTCGAACAGTGTGGCCTGCAACTGCACGCGGAAGAAATCCGAGTCGTGCGGATAGAGAGCAGGGTTCAGGTCGCACTTGACGGCGGAAAGGTACACGCCGTCGTCTTCAATGCCGGGGTGATAACCCATGACGGCAAAAGCAAGTAACGAAAGCAGGAAAATCGGCACAATAGTGCGAATACGAGATTGGTTCACGTCGTTTCAGGTCCTACGTCAAAATCCCAGGGGCGCGTTCAGCGGTACAGTTCGCGATCCGCTTGCGTTGGGGAGAGATACGATCCAGTGAACCCTTCGCGTTGAGTGGAAACCACGGGCAACCGAACGCAAAACCGACTGCCGCACTGCAGTGGCAGCTTTGCGGAACGTGCGAATGGTCATTTGCAAACTATAATCCCAGATTGTAGAAGAACGAAAAGTCCGTGTCTTCAACATTTTCTCGGAGTTGACCTGGAAGAACCGGCATTTGGTCCGTTCCGCTTTCAATGGTGCGCTTTAGGTTAGACGTGCCAGGCGGCAAATAATCGACAAAGGAATGGCGAAATGAAGCTTAGTACGATGCGCGCGGTGGATCTCTGGATCGGGGTACCCCTCAGCTTTGTTTGCACGCAAATTGTGCGTCTTCTGGGTACTCCCAAGGGACCGGAAAAGCCTGAGCGCGTTCTATTTATCGAGCTCTCGGAGATGGGCAGCACCATCATCGCCAACCCGGCGCTCGAGAAGGCCAAAAGCGCGCTGGGCGCGGAAGTCTTTTTTCTGATTTTTGAGCGGAACGCCGACAGCATCCGCCTGATGCCCACCGTGCCGGAAGCGAACATTGTGACGATTCGCGAGACCAGCCTGTGGGCCCTGGCCGTCGATTCGCTGCGTTTTCTGCGCTGGGTGCGCAAGGCCAAGATCGACACCGTGATCGACCTGGAGCTGTTCTCGCGCTATTCGGGCCTGCTGACGGGCCTTTCCGGAGCGCGGCGCCGGGTGGGTTTCCACCGCTTCCACGCCGAGGGCCTGTACCGCGGTGAGATGCTGACGCACCGCGTCAACTACAACGGCCACATTCATATGGCGAAAAACTTCGTCTGCATGGTGAACGCGCTCCTGGCGCCAACGCCGGAAGTGCCGTACTCAAAGACGTATGTCTCCGATGAGGAGATCGGGGTGCCGATTCAGCCTGTGCGCGAGGACGAGAAGGAACAGGTTCGCGGCCTGATCCGTCAGGTATACCCGGACTATCGGCCCGACTACCACCGTCTTGTGCTCATCAACCCCAACAGCTCTGAACTGCTGCCCCAGCGCCGCTGGGAGCGCGACAACTTCTGCGCCGTCGCGAAGATGGTGGTGGAGGAGTGGGAGAACACGCTGGTGCTCATCACCGGTTCGCCCTCAGAGCGCGAAGAAGCGCTCAGGATGCAGGAGAAGGTCAACCATCCCCGCTTCCGCAGCTTTGCAGGAATGCATAAGCTGATGGCCATCAAGGCGCTCTACAACATCTCCGAAGTGCTGGTGACGAACGACAGCGGGCCAGGGCACTTTTCAGCGATCACACCAATTCGGTCCATCGTCCTGTTTGGGCCGGAGACGCCAAAGCTCTACGGCAGCCTGGGCAATACCGAACCGATCTGGGCGGCTCTTGCCTGCTCACCCTGCGTAACGGCGGCCAACCAGAAGAACTCAGCGTGCAACGACGCCGTGTGCATGCGCATGATTACGCCGGAGCGTGTGCTTGAGTCGGTGCGCGCAGTACTCAACGGGGCAGCAGCACCGGTTCAGATTGCGGCTGTTCGTTCCTAGGGCCTAGACGGCGGGCAGCAGGGTGCGCAGCAGCAGGAAGCCAGCCACGCCTAGGAAGAAGACAAAGGCCATGTGGATGCCGGGCTCGCGGTTGACCTCCGGCACCAGGTCGCTGGCACCCACGTAAAGCGCAACACCAGCCGAGATGGGCAGTCCGTAAGGCATCCAGTGCGGGGCCAGCTCAATCACCAGCACGCCGACCAGGGTTGCCGTAGCCAGCGCCACAGCGGAAAGAAATGCCGCCGAACGGCTGCGCCCGCTCGCGAGCATGACCGATGCCATGGTGAAGCCCTCGGGCATCTTGTGCAGAAAGATAGCGAGAAAGATCAGCCATCCAAGGGCGCTGTTGACCACGAAGCCTGAGCCGATGGCCACGCCGTCAAACAGCGCGTGGACGCTGAGGCCGCCGAGCACCGAGTAGCCGGTGCGTACGGAGACGAACTCGTCGCGGTGCGTCTCTTCGCCGTAGTGGAAGTGCGCGTTAATGGTGTGCTCGAGCAGGTGCACCACGCAGTAGCCCGCCATAATGAGGATCGGTCCGAGCACGGGACTGATGCGGAGGCTCTCAGGCGTCATCTCCAGCAGCGCGGTCGCCATCAGGAACCCCGCACCCAGCGCAACGAAGTAGCGCAGATAGCGCTCAACACCGCGGGCACGCACCAGCACCAGGCCGCCAGCCACATCGGCCAATGCGGCAAGCAGCCCAAGCAGGATAGACAGTTTGATCACGCCGTTCACCCGCTGTGCCGAATGTGCATCACGTCGCCGTCGTGGACAATGTATTCCTTGCCTTCGAGACGAAGCGTGCCATGGGCGCGCGCAGCGGCTTCGCTGCCTGCAGCGAGCAGCGCGTCCCAGCGGATGGTTTCGGCGCGGATGAAATGGTGTTCGAGATCGGAGTGGATGGCACCGGCGGCCTGCGGAGCCTTGGAGCCGGCAGGCACCGTCCAGGCGCGGCACTCGTC
>WSSedB1CaDRAFT_10000746_pt1 | contig 13320 bp, 8 predicted proteins | sample WetSurSB1Cattail_FD_9460 | JGI IMG/M metagenome (IMG submission 9460)
AAAATATATAAACTTTTTATTTTCATAGCTTTTTATCCTGAAAAAGTGTATATATTGTTAATAGATATTTTTACAGGAGTGTTACATGTCCAGTGGAAAAAAAGCGGTTATCACAGTAGTGATTATAGCTGCAGTTGTGCTGCTGCTCGCACAGAACGGAATCGGCACATATAACAAAATGGTAGCTATGGATGAGGAAGTAACAAGCCAGTGGGCTGAAGTACAGAACCAGTATCAGCGCCGCTATGACCTTATTCCGAATCTTGTTGCAACTGTCAAAGGTTATGCAACTCATGAAAGCGACGTTTACACACAGGTCGCAGAGGCACGTTCAAAAGCCGGCGGTGTCGTAAAAGTAGACGAAAAAATTCTTACCGATCCCGATGCATTTGCAAAATATCAGCAAGTCCAGGATCAGCTGGGCAGCAGCCTTCAGCGTCTTCTCATGGTAACGGAAAATTATCCGGAGTTGAAAGCTGATCAGAACTTCCTTGCTCTTCAGGATCAGCTTGAAGGTACGGAAAACCGCATTACGGTTGCACGTAAGAGGTTTAACGACTCTGCACAATCATATAATTCATATATCCGGCGGTTCCCGAACAGCTTCATCGCGAATATGTCGCATTTTGAAAAAAAGCAGTACTTTACGGCAGGATCCGAAGCACAGGCTGCTCCCAAGGTAGAGTTCTAAAACACAGATATAACCATTCAGGAGGGCCGGCAGGGAAATGAAAACTAAGACGATGCTGAAAAAACTCAATCTCTCTCAAAAGGATTTTGAGGAAATTTCCGATGCGGTGAAAAAAGCCGAATCAAAAACAACGGGCGAAATAGCGGCCGCTGTCACAGCGGAGAGTGCTCACTATGCATTCTGGGAGCTGCTCGCATCAGTGTGTATTGCAGTACTTGTTTTTGCCGCAATGCTCCCGTTTGCCGGAAAACTTCAGGAAGCATACCAGCGTATTACATGGACGCAGCGCGTATGGGCACTTCCTGCACTGTACGGATTCGTATGCTTTGCAGTTATTGCCGCATCGTTTTATCTCTTTAATTTTCCTGCCCTTGACAGACTGGTCATTCCCCGTGCTGTCCGCAGCGCAAGTGTCACCCGGCGCGCATTCAGACATTTTACCGAAAGCGGCGTGTATGAAACCAGGGAACATTCCGGCATACTGATTTTCGTTTCATACATGGAACGTCAGGTGCGTATTGTCGCTGACCGGGGTATCTCTGAAAAAATATCCCAGGATTTGTGGAAAATCATCTCGGACGAACTTGCAGCCGACATAAAGGCGGGAAACGCAAAAACAGGGTTCATCAACGCAATTGAAAAATGCGGCGACCTGCTCGCCAGAAATTTCCCTGCACACGAAGAAAACCCCGACGAGCTGCCCGACGGACTTACCGTCCTGGAGGATGCAGAATGGTATTAATCAACAGACGGATTCCTAAAATTGCCGCGGTTCTTGCGGCAGTCGCACTGTGCATTGCACTCCCTGTTTCCGCACTTACCGTCCCCCCCTATACGGCCCGGGTCATGGATGAAGCAGGCATTCTCAGCAGTAATGAAAAATCGGAAATTACCAGCTATCTTGAATCACTCGAGGATACGACAGGCATTCAGATTGCCGTTCTTACGGTTCCTTCCCTTGAAAACGAAGACCTCGAATCATACGGTATAAAAGTTGCACAGACATGGAAACTCGGCGACAAGGAAAAGGATAACGGAGCACTGCTGCTCATCGCATATGCAGAGCATAAAGTCCGCATAGAAACAGGCTACGGGCTGGAAGAAAAACTTACCGACGCAAAATGCGGCCTTATAATCCGCAACGTAATCACTCCCAAATTCCGCAGCGGTAAATACGGTGAAGGAATTATGGAGGGCGTAAAAAACATGGGCGGCATTGCCTCCGATAATGCACAGCTCGTGGCAAAAAGCGTTGCGGCCGGAACTTCCGGCGAAAGCGACAACGATTCACTTGCAGCATTCTTTTTCGGAATCGTATTTTTCATTGTATGGCTCATGATCATTCCGGGTTTAACAAGACGGCGGCACGGCTGGCTCCCGTGGCTGATCCTCCCACTGTTCCGCGGCAATATGCATAACTATAACCACCATGATACTTTCGGCGGATTCGGAGGCGGTTTTGGCGGCGGCGGAAGTCATTTCTCCGGCGGCGGCGGCGGAAGTTTCGGCGGCGGCGGCGCTTCCGGCGGCTGGTAACTGAATTAAGATTGAATTATGAAGTCTGTAATGATACAATATTCTCCATGCAAGAGAAAAAATTAGTATCAATTACAGGCTTTTTTATTTTATTGGGAACAGCAGTACTGTTTAATTCGTGCTCAGGAAAACAATCCGCGGTAAATAAAACAGATCCGTCCGTCGTTGAAGAAATTTCGCCATTACGTATCGGACGGCTTACTCCTGTCATCGTGCGCTTTACCCAAACTCCGCTTTGTTCCCCGGAGGAGGCTCTGTCCCTGTCCCCGGCACAAAAAGGTTCATGGACGTTCCGCGATGAACGCACGGCGGTTTTCACCCCTGCCAATCCATATAAAGCCGGCAGCAGAATCACGCTGAGTGCAAACTGCAGGAAACTGTTCGGAAAAGAATTTGCATCAAAAAATTTCAGACATACATTTATTGCAGACTCACCTTCATATACTGTCAGTTTCGACGGACTCAGTGTTAATCAGTCAGGAGACGGATTCATACTGGCAGGTTCCCTTTCGACAGACATTCCCCTTTCAAAAAAAGAAGTGGATAAAATGCTCTGCGTAAAGCTCAGCGGAAAATCATTTTCAGAAAAACTGCCCGTTGAATGGAACAGCACTGATAAAACCGGTGCACGCAGATTCACTGTAAAAGGAATTGAAAAATACAAGAACGGAAGAACGCTCACTGCAAGCTGGAACGGAAAACAGCTTGGCCTGTCAAAACGGCAGGACAGCACGTTCTGCGGTACAAAAACGTACCGCATTCCGGATGAGCAGATGTTCTCGGTAATGGATGTAGATACTTCACGGCCGGATACGATTCTTGTCAGTTTCTCGGAACCGGTGGATACAACGCAGGATTTAGCAGGTTTTTTCACAACGGAAAAAAGGAACGGAGTTGAAGCTGTAAAGGTAAACTATACTGTTCATAAAAACATAGTCAATCTGTACAACGACGGAAACTGGCAGGATATTTCACAGCTTACCATCATTAAAGGAATAAAAAGTACAAGCGGTAAATATCTTGCAGCGCAGGAAAAAATCGTTCTGTCAGATAACTGGGACATTCCTTCCGTGCGCTTTCTCACAAGCGGAAACATCCTGCCTTCTTCGCAGGGAACGACGCTTCCCGTCGAGACAAAAAATCTCGCAGGGCTTACAGTTCAGGTGTACGAAATATACAACAGCAACATCGTACAGTTCCTGCAGGTAAACGAACTCGACGGAGAGGAAGAACTGTACCGCGTCGGTGAACCTGTATGGACAAAGAACATTACCTTTCCGTGGGACGATTCAATGCAGAACAAATACATTCCGCGCGGAATCGACCTTTCAGGACTCACCAAAAAATATCCCGACGGTATGTTTCAGATACGGATTACGTTCCGTCACGAAAACATAAAATATGTCTGCCATGCAGGCCACCGGGATTTCTCGTCGCTGCGCATGCCTCCTGATTTTGACGCCGACGAAAAGCCCCAGGAAAAGAGCTGGTGGGATTACTGGGACGGTATGTCATGGGAAGAACGTGATAATTACTGGACATACCGCGATGATCCGTGCCACCCCGCGTTTTACATGGAGCAGTACAACAGTTCAAACTTTATTAAACGCAATATTCTTGTTTCGGACATCGGCATCATGGCAAAGAAAACAGGAAGCGGCGATTTGTATATTACTGCAACCGATTTGAAAACGGCAAAACCGCTCGGCGGTGCTGAAGTTACGGCATACTCGTTTGTCGGAAAACAGGTAGCTTCAGCGCAGACGGATGCAGACGGCAGCGTCATCTTCAAAAACTGCGGCAGAACGGCTTTCATTTCCGCAGCAGCAGCCAGGCAGTCATCATATCTGAAACTTTCCGAAGGAACAGGCCTTTCCGTCAGCCATTTTGAAACGGGCGGAGAGAATGCTCAGAACGGCGTAAAGGGATATATCTACGGAGAGCGGGGCGTCTGGAGGCCGGGCGATCCGCTGTATCTTACGTTCGTCGTACAGGACCTTGCAGGAAAGCTGCCGGCTGATATCCCCGTTCTGTTTGAGCTTCAGGACCCGCTCGGCCGCATAACGGAAACGAAAACACTCACCAGCGGTTTAAACGGTTTTTATGCAATCGCGGCAAAAACGGCGCAGGACGCACCAACAGGTTTGTGGACTGCCCGTGTAAAAATCGGCGGGCAGCAGTGGACAAAAGCGGTACGCGTGGAAACCGTCGTACCTAATCATCTTTCCGTAAAACTTGAAACAAAACAGAAATATCTTACATCCCGGAATAATGATTTTGAACTCACCGGCGCGTGGCTTCACGGTGCACCAGTGCCTGACTACAAGGCAGACGTTTCCGTACGCCTTTCTCCGGCTGTAACAGGTTTTGACGGTTACGGCGAATATTCATTTACGAACCCAGAGCGCACCGTTGAGTCGACAAGGGAGACAGTGTGGGAAGGGAACCTCGATAAAACATCGAAAGCCGGGTTCTCCGTCGATCTGCCTTCAGACAATGAACTGCCGGGAAAACTGAAAGCACAGTTCATCACGCGTATATTCGAACCTTCCGGCATGTTCTCCACTGAACAAACGTCTTTCGACTATTCCCCGTACAGCAGGTATATAGGGCTCAAACTGCCTAAGGGCGATGCCGCTCGCGGCATGCTGCTGACCGACACTGACCACACAGCCGATGTCGTGCTGCTTACTCCTGACGGAAAACCTGCGGGAGATGCGACGCTTTCCTATACAATTTATAAAATGGAATGGAAATGGTGGTGGGAAAAAGATGCGCTTACAAACGCGACGTATGTTGAATCACGCTCATACGCGCATGTCGCGGACGGAACGGTCTCTGTCAAAAACGGAAAAGGTTCGTTCAGCTTCATGGTAAAATATCCTGACTGGGGACGCTATATGGTCACAGTCTCGGACGGATATAACGGGCACAGCGCTGCAAAAATCGTATACATAGACTGGCCGGGATGGGCCGGGCGTGCGCAGGAAAGCGGTTCCGGAAGCGCAGCGATGGTTCCGCTCGTATGCGACAGGCAGAATTACACCGTCGGCGATACGGCAGCAGTTTCATTCGCAACGAGCGCCGGAGAGAGGGCTCTTGTCACCGTTGAAAAAAGCGGTGAAATCATTCAGCAGAAATGGCTCGAAACGGCAAAAGATACGACAGTGTTCAAACTGCCGCTCACTTCAGATATGTCTCCGAACGTATATGTACATATAACGCTGCTCCAGCCGCACATGCAGACCGCAAACAGCCTGCCTGTCAGGTTGTACGGCGTTGTTCCGGTTCTCGTCGACGATCCTGCGACAAAACTGAATCCGGTAATCGATATGCCTTCAGAATACGCACCCGACGCAGAAGAGTCTCTGACTGTGTCGGAAAAGAACGGCAGCCCCATGACGTTTACCGTCGCTGTCGTCGATGAAGGCCTGCTCGGTTTGACAAATTTCAAAGCGCCTCTGCTGAGGAATGAATTTTATAAAAAGGAGGCATCCCAGCTCCAGAGCTGGGACATCTACCGCTATGTCATGAACGCCTACAGCGGGAAACTGGAAACACTTCTTGCAGTCGGCGGCTCGGAAGAAATCATAGACAACAGTAAAAAATCATCGATGCGTTTTTCACAGGTCGTAAACTACTTCGGCCCGTATGTGTTGAAAGCAGGAGAAAAGAAAAACATCACGTTTGACATGCCGCAGTATATCGGCGCAGTCCGCGCTATGGTCGTTGCCGGAAACAAGGGCGCTTACGGTACGGCGGAAAAAACAGTACCGGTAAAATCGGAACTGATGGTACTGCCGTCAATCCCTAGAACGCTCGGCACGAACGAAACGATAGACATTCCCGTCACTGTATTCAACGGGACGGAAAGCACCAGAAACGTGTCGGTCGGGTTCAAAGCAACGGGCGCATGCGAAACAGAAATGACAAAAACAGTTGAAGTTCCTGCCGGCGATAATAAAAACGCCGTATTCCGTATAACGACAAAAGGTTCAGGATCTGCCGCTTTCGCCGTTTCCGCATCGGCTGGAGAATCGGCAGCGCAGAGCACTACGACAGTCAGCGTCGTTTCCCGCGGGGTGCCGGTCACGTTCCGCGACAGGTTCACCGTAACGCCTGGTTCAGAATATAAGGCCTGGGTACAGACACCCGGAGACGCATCGTCCGCAAAAGTTTCAGTCGAGCTTTCTCCGTTCCCCGTGCTTGACCTCTCGTCAAGGCTCAGATACCTCATCACGTATCCGCACGGCTGCATCGAGCAGATTACATCAGGCGCTTTCCCCCAGCTCTATGTTCCCGATTTTGTAAAGCTCACGCCGAAAGAAACAGATGATGTAAAACGAAACATCCAGTCGGTCATCGAGCGCTATCCGCAGTATCAGACTTCATCAGGAGGCTTTGCATACTGGCCCGGCAATTCAGAACCGTCAGCATGGGGTTCCTGCTACGGAGCACACTTCCTGCTCGAAGCGGAAAAAGCCGGATACAGCATTCCTGATTCCGTCATCGAACCGCTGCTTGCATGGATTGCAAAATCCGCGGCAAACTGGGTGGCGACGGATTACGATGACAGCAATGTGCAGGCATACAAACTTTTCGTCCTTGCAGAAGCTTCGCGCCCTGATATCGGTGCAATGAACCGCCTGATGAACGAAAAAATGAGCAGCAATGCGAAAATGCTTTTGTCGGCAGCGTATGCCGAATCGGGACGTCCGGCGGCAGCGAATGATTTATTCGCTCAGACAGACAGTATCACAGGTACATACCGGATGACCGGCGGCTCTTTCGGTTCCGCGCTGCGCGACACCGCAGTCATGCTGTACGTAAGCAATAGAATAGGAAACGACAGAACATCGGCAAAGCTTGCAAAAACAGTTGCAGAACGGCTTGCTTCCGGTGTGTGGTACAGTACGCAGGAAACGGCATGGTCACTCATGGCGGTGCTTCCGTATTATAAAGGACAGGCAGGCGGAACGTGCACGTATACGGTAAGCAACGCAAACGGCATGCTGAACGGAGAAGTTACGAACGGTTCCGTTATTGAAACGCTCATCCCCGAAACGGGAATGCGGCAGAATGCCGGCATTAAAAATACGGGCGATAAAGTCATTTACGGAACGCTCACTACATCGGGCATGTCCACTCCCGGGACGGAAAAGCAGGAAAACGACGGATTAACACTGACCGTTACATATTATGATTCCGAGGGAGATGAAATCGTACCGGCAAAAATAAAAACAGGCGATTCGTTCCGCATGAATGTCCGTGTTGCAAACCGCACGTCCGAAAAAGTGGAAAACATTGCGCTCTCCATTCCCGTTCCGACATGCTGGGAATTCAGCAACGACCGTGTGGGAAGCACCGGAAGTGATGCGGAAACTGCGGTGAACTCGAATTCTCCGTATACGAATCAGGATATACGGGATCAGGCAATATACACGTATTTCGATTTGAACAGCGGCAGCACGTTCGAGTACACGTTCTATGCAACAGCCGCATATGCAGGCGATTACTATATTCCTGCCGTTCATGCTGAAGCAATGTACGACGACGACATACGTGCAATGATGCCGGGGATACATGTTAACTCGTTCTAAAATCCTGAAGGCGCTCGCCGCATCCTTTCTGCTGTCGTTGCTGCTTACCGTTCCGCTTGTATGCATTACGCATAAAGGCGGGCCGTATTCGTATGCAATATACGACAGGCACGGAACGCTTGTCGGTGCATCGACAGCGTCCGACGGGCAGTGGCGGTTTGCCCCTTCCGCCGTTCCTGCAAATTTTGAGGAAGCTGTTATTGCGTTTGAGGACAAACGGTTTTACGTTCACTTCGGAGTCGATATCATATCGATGTACCGCGCGCTTTTTTCAGACATACGGGCGGGACATATCGTTTCCGGCGGTTCGACAATTACCATGCAGACAGTCCGCATCCTTGAACACAACCCGAAACGTTCTGTCGCACAGAAAGTCAAGGAAGCACTGCTCGCCGTTCTGTACGAACTGCGGTATACAAAAAAGGGCATACTTGAACTGTACGCCGCAAACGCGCCTTTCGGAGGAAACGTCGTCGGACTTGAAGCCGCATCGTGGAGGTATTTTAACCGTCCTCCCGATTCTCTTACCTGGGCGGAAGCAGCGACGCTTGCCGTCCTCCCCAATCAGCCCTCGCTCGTCTATCCGGGCGCAAACAGGGATATACTCCGCTCAAAACGCGACAGGCTGCTCCGACGGCTCTGCAGCAGGGGATGTTTTGACAATCGTACCCTGCAGCTCTCGCTCGACGAACCGCTGCCCGGCAGACCGTATCCCCTTCCCTCATACGCCCCGCACTATCTGGAGTTCATGAAGACACTGCATCCCGACAAGACGGGTATCAACACATCGCTTGATTCGGCCCTGCAGAAAAATACCGCACAGATACTTGAAAGATGGTCGCTGCAGTTTTCACACAGCGGAATCAACAATGCTGCCGCAATAATCATCGATACGGCAACAGGCAGTGTGCTTGCCTACTGCGGCAATACCGGGCGCAACGGACGGAATGCCGCGACAGGCGACGTGGATATCATTCAGTCAAGGCGCAGTTCGGGAAGTCTTTTAAAACCGTTTCTTTATGCCGCGATGCTTGATTCCGGCCAGCTTCTTCCCGGCCAGCTTGTAACAGACATACCGACACGCATCGGAAGCTATAAACCGGACAATAATGTTCCCGTTTACAGAGGGGCTGTTCCCGCATCGGAAGCATTGTCCCGTTCGCTTAATATTCCTGCCGTGCTGGAACTCCGCGGATACGGCATCAGCGCATTCCTTGATTATCTGAAAAAATGCGGCTTTACCACGTTCGGCCGAACCGCAGACGACTACGGCCTTCCGCTCATACTGGGCGGCGGGGAAATAACGCTGTATGAGGCTGCGCGGGCATATGCGTCGCTCATGGATAAAGCATGCGGAAACGGAACGTTCCCCTCCTCTACAGGAGCAGCGTACCTCACGCTCGCCGCACTTGAAGAAGGAATACGGCCCGACGACGAGGCATTATGGGAGTCGTACGCGAATGCAAAAAAAATCGCATGGAAAACGGGGACAAGCAGCGGAAACAGGGACGCATGGGCAATCGGCACGACATGCGAATACACAGTCGGCGTATGGACAGGCAACGCGGAAGGTCAAGGCAGCCCTGAACTGAAAAGCATCAGTACGGCAGCACCCGTCATGTTCGACATCTTCTCCACGCTGCCCGTTACCCGCTGGCCTGACGTCCCTTACGATGACCTTGTTCTGGAAACAGTCTGCGCCGCTTCCGGATTCAAAGCCGGAAGCAACTGCGCGGAAACAAAAAAAATCCTGCGGCCGGCCGCGGCACCGGAAAGCAGATTGTGCCCCTACTGCACAACGGTCTCACTGACTCCCGATGGAAAATACCAGGCGTCGGCACAGGAACTCACCGGACAATATGCCGGACAGCTGCCGCGCATCGTAAAACGATTCGTACTTCCACCGGCCGTCGAATACTGGTACACCCGCCATTCACTCGGATACCATACGCTCCCGCCCCATCTGCCGTTCAGCAGCAGTTCCGCACAGCAGGAACTCGCAATAGTCTTTCCGGAACAGAATGCAACAATCTGCATCCCCGTAGAAATCGACGGTACGCAGGGAGCTATGGTCATGCAGGCTGTAAACCGCAGCAAAGACGCTGTCATCTACTGGGACATCGACGGAGAGTATCTGGGAAGCACAAAAACCATCCATGAGATGACGGCGCGCCCTTCATACGGCAGTCATGTCCTCACAATTACCGACTCGCGGGGCAGCAGGAAAGTACGCACGTTCAAAATCATTTCACCGGAAGAACAATAATACTTCCTTCCATTGCTGATTTTCCATTTTTATACTAAACTGTCCTTATGTCTTACGAAGTAACTGCAACACGCCGGCGGCCGCAGCATTTTGAAGATCTTGTTGGTCAGGAATTCGTTGCGGAAACACTGAAAAACTCGATTGCATCAGGACAGATTGCCCATGCATACCTCTTCTCCGGACCGCGCGGCTGCGGGAAAACATCATCAGCCCGCATTCTTGCAAAAGCGCTTAACTGCGAAAAAGGCCCGACACCGTCGCCGTGCGGTATATGTACACATTGTACGGAAATTACCAGAGGCTCAAGCCTCGACGTCATAGAAATAGACGGTGCATCAAATACAAGCGTCAACGATGTCCGGCAGATTAAAGACGAAGTCATGTTTCCGCCGAACTCAGCACGGTACAAAATATATATCATCGACGAAGTCCATATGCTCTCAACAAGCGCGTTCAACGCGCTGCTCAAGACGATTGAGGAACCGCCGCCGTACGTCGTATTCATTTTTGCAACGACGGAACTGCAGAAAGTGCCGGCTACAATAAAAAGCCGCTGCCAGCAGTTCAGTTTCCGCCTTGTCCCTGTCGAAAAGGTAAAAAATCTGCTCGCCGATGCGGTCAAAGAACTCGGCATACAGGCGGACGATGAGGCACTGTACTGGATTGCCAGGGAATCGACAGGTTCCATCCGCGATGCATATACGCTGTTCGATCAGGTAGCCGCATTCAGCGACGGACATATTACCTACGACAAAATCCGCGATAAACTCGGGCTTGTCGGAGTCGACCGCCTGAACGAGCTGTTTGAAAAATGTGCAGCAGGCAGACCGGACGATGCACTCAGTGTACTTGATACGTACCTTCAGTCAGGAATTTCAATTGAACAGCTTGTTTCCAACAGTGCTGACTATATCAGAAGCCTTCTCCTCATCAAAAACGGAATTACGAAGGAAGCCCTTCTCGGCAATGCCGCTGAAAGGTACAGTGCGGGCGTACTCAAAACGTGGAACACAGTCCAGGTTGAACGCGCGCTGTCCCTTTTCCTGCAGCTGTACCGCGACATACGGTATTCGCTTTCCCCGCGCTATGAACTGGAACTCGCGTTCAGCCGGCTCTGCTGGCTTTCACAGTATGTATCTCCTGCGGAAGTAAAAACTGCAATTGATTCAGCACATGCGCTTCTTGGAGGTGCTCCTCAGCATGCACAGATGCAGGCTGCACAGCCGGAACAGATTGATACGGAAAGCCCGGAAACGCATGCTGCTGCAAGTTCTGCAGATGATGCAGTTCCTGCCGATGAAGATTCAGAACCTCCGGCACAACCGCAGCAGGAAGCGGCTGCACGGCAGACACATTCTGCTGCCGTACCCGGAACGGCCTCAGGCTTACCTCATTTTTCCGCGCTTGATGAAATGACGGGGAGCGGTGAGTCACCGGAGAACGGTGAAACACCGAAGAGCGGTGAATCACCCGCAGAAAGCCCGCAGCCGGAGAATCCGCACCCTTTTCCTGATGGCGGAGCTCTGCCGCCTGAACAAACAGCAGCGGCGGCAGTCACACAGGATGAACCTTCCGGACATGTTCAGGAAGCTCCTTCTGCAGCCGCCGGCACATGGGTGAATACAGACATTCCGCCGGAAGGCGAATATGCTCCCGATGAAGAAGCTCCGGCAGACGATCCGGACGATTCATTTACGGGAGACGATGGTGACAGTTCAGGGGCTGCAGAAACGGAAAGCATACCTGTTATAGATGACCCGTCAGACGATATGCAGCAGCATACTCAGGACATACAGCAGACGACAGATTATACAACCGCCGACGGACGTACGGTTACTGTGGCACAACTCCGGGGTACAGTAATCGCACAGCTTTCCGTAGACGATGCGATGACCGCATCGGCATTAATGCAGACCCTTCCGTGGAATATACAGGATGATGCAGTCTCGACGCAGATAGAAACGCCGTACCAGAAATTACGGCTGGAACAGCATGTAAACGACATCACAAAGGTTCTTGCAAAAATATGCGGACGTCCCATGAATTTTTCGGTAACTTTAAAAGAAGCAGCTCCTGCCGGGCAACCGTCAGAAATACCGCTGCAGGTAAAAATTCTGTGCAGCGTATTTAAAGGAAATATAACTGGAGGAAAGAAATGAATCCTTTTGAATTATTGCAGAACACTGCAAAACTCAAGGAAGAAGCAGAAAAAATGCAGGGTGAACTTGCAGAGATGCGTGCAGAAGGTTCTTCCGGCGGAAAAATGGTCACAGTCACTGTCAACGGAAAAATGGAAATGACAGAGGTTCACCTTGATCCGATCTGTGTAGACAACCGCGACGTAAAAATGCTTGAAGACCTTATTATTGCAGCTCACCACGATGCAGTCACAAATATGCAGGAACAAATAAAAGCAAAAGCAGGCCCGCTCCTTCAGGGTATGAATATCCCGGGCCTTAATCTTTAGTAACGGAAAGCCGTCATGAATGCTCTCGATGAACTGACAGATTCTTTTTCACACCTTCCCGGCATTGGCAAAAAAAGCGCGGCACGGATTGTAAACAACCTGCTCAAGGCAGACCGGGCATACGTCCAGCGCTTCGCAGGCCAGCTTGCCTCTCTGCAGGATAAAATACAACCGTGTTCAATCTGCGGTGCATGGACAGAAACAGACCCCTGCCCCATCTGCTCAAACCCGATGCGCGATACATCGAGCATCTGCGTCGTAGAACAGCCGCAGGATGTGCAGACAATCGAGTCAGCGCACGAATACGCAGGTTTGTACCACGTACTCGGCGGCGCAATATCACCCATCGACGGCATAGGCCCGGATCAGCTCACAATCGCCTCCCTCCTGTCGCGCGTAAAAGACGGCGGCGTAAAGGAAGTAATCATAGCAACAAATCCCACTGTCGAAGGCGATACCACCGCCCTGTACCTGCAGCAGGTACTCTCAAGGCAGGACGGCATAAAAGTAACACGCCTAGCCTCAGGCATCCCCGTCGGCGGAGATCTTGAATACACCGACAAACTCACCCTTATGCGCAGCTTCAGAGGCCGTACCCAGATTTGATATACGTTACATATGTACGAAGGGTCTGACGATGATTAAAAATCAATAGAGGGGTCCAGGGGTGTCCCCTGGTCATGCTGGGAAAAGTAAGTGGTTTGGAGAGAGAGCACGGACAAAGCAGGTGCGTCTGTCCGTGGGCTTTGAAAGTAGAGGG
>WSSedB1CaDRAFT_10000747_pt1 | contig 13313 bp, 13 predicted proteins | sample WetSurSB1Cattail_FD_9460 | JGI IMG/M metagenome (IMG submission 9460)
TATTTTTGCGCAGCAAATTGTCGCATCAAGTACAGATTTTAAAGCGAGATTTTCGATGTGGCGCCAGTATGTTATTGAGATGAATAATGAAAAACCACTAACTTATAAAAAAAATACGAGCTATATTATGCCGCAGGAGCTTATCGAAAAAGTCAGTGAACTCTGTGATGAGAATACAATAGTCGTTACGGATGTCGGACAGCACCAGATGTGGACGGCACAATTCTATAAATTTACGAAGCCAAGACAACTACTGACATCAGGCGGACTTGGCACGATGGGCTATGGTCTGCCAGCGGCAATTGGGGCGAAACTTGGAAAAAAAGAAAAGAACGTGGTACTCTTTACCGGAGATGGCAGCATTATGATGAATTGTCAGGAATTCGCAACAGCAGCAGATTATGATGTTGATGTTAAAGTTATCGTGCTGCATAATCATGTGCTTGGAATGGTAACACAGTGGCAGCGTATGTTCTACGGGAAGCGCTATTCACAGTCCCTGCTCCATGGCAAGACGGATCTTGTGAAGCTGGCAGAAGCGATGGGCGTTACGGGTTACCGTATCAATAAACCGGCAGAACTTGTACCAGTACTGCAAGAAGCACTGTCGCATAAAGGACCGGTGCTTATTGACGTCATGCTGCCGGAAGTAGAGGATGTTTTGCCAATGGTACCAGGTGGCAAACGCCTTGATCAAATGATAATGGGAGGGAACGAAGGATGAAGAAGTTTTTACTGGCGGTTCTCGTAGATAATAAACCGGGTGTTTTGACACATGTAGCTGGACTTATCAGCCGCCGTGCTTTTAATATTGAAAGTATTTCTGCTGGTTATACCGAAGAAGCGGATGTAACACGTATTAATATTGTTGTGTCAGTTGATAGCGAACAAGAACTTGATCAGGTTGTCAATCAGCTTTCAAAGCTCATTGATGTTATTAAAATTGTCAATCTCAGCGAGGTTGACTCGATTAAGCGTGAACTTGTTATGATTAAGGTAAGGGCAACACCGCAGACGCGTGCGGATATTATCAATGTTGTCAACATTTTTCGTGCAAAGATTGTTGACGTGAGTCGTGAAAATGTCGTTATCGAACTCACTGGTGAGCAAAGCAAGATTGATGCAATTTGCGAAGTTCTTGCTGACTATGAGATTCTTGAAATTGCCCGTACAGGAGCCATTGCACTTTCGCGAGGTCCAATACCAGCAAAAGAGATGTAAGAATGATAAAAAACCTTGAGATAATAGTGAGAAGTGAGAACTTACTGAAAACAAATTGACCTTTCCTGGCAATTGCTATATAATTAGTAATAGAGAATCATTATTAAAAAATGCAGACAGGAAAAAGGAGAGGTTTTTATGGAATTAAAAGGTTCACAGACAGAAAAAAATTTATGGTCAGCTTTTGCCGGAGAATCTCAGGCGCGTAACAAGTACACGTATTATTCCTCGAAGGCAAAAAAAGATGGTTATGTACAGGTTTCTAATATTTTTGCGGAAACGGCCGACAATGAAAAAGAACATGCAAAGATTTGGTTTAAGCTTGTTGCTGGTATTGGTACGACTGCAGAAAATCTGAAGGCTGCTGCTGCTGGCGAACATTATGAATGGACGTCGATGTATCCTGGTTTTGCGAAGATTGCTCATGAAGAAGGGTTTACGAAGATTGCTAATCTCTTTGAAGCTGTTGCAAAAATAGAAAAGGAACATGACGAAAGATATGAAATTCTTCTGGCAAACGTTGAGGCGGATAAAGTATTCAAAAAAGATGAAAAAGTTATCTGGCAGTGCGCAAATTGCGGCTATGTTTGCATAAGTCCAAAGGCACCGCAAGTTTGTCCGGTATGTGATCACCCACAATCCTACTTTCAGGTTATGGCAAAAAACTATAAATAAGCAGTAAAAAGAGGCAAATAAATGAAGACGATGGATACGGCTGAGCAGCTGTGTCTATCGTTTTTTTTATACAGACACAGTGTGAAATTTCTATATGATTCACGCAGCACGCCTGGTAAAAAAATATAGGTATATAGTTGTTTACGGGATAGATCTTGCGTTTGCAGCTATAGGATAGGAAGCCTATGATATGGTTAAGGACACGAAGGTTCTTCTTTATTATACTTTGCGTATCATATTGCTTATTTAGTTGAAAACAATTATAATTTATATAAAGTAGGCAGTATATGCTTTCTTTCAGCAAAATGGTGTTTTGCAATGAAGAGTAGAGGATGTTAGAGCGATGAAAATAGATGCCGTAAATACGCAGAGAACACTTCCTACCGTTGAACATGAATCAAATGCACGTATAAAAGAAACGGGAAGCGATTTTTCGTCAGAGCTTTCGCAGAGTCAGGATAATATGTCGATGGAAGAGATGCAGAAACTTCTTGATAAAATCGACGAACAAGGGGCAAAACTGACACAGACACCGACGTATGATGAGTTGAAATCGTATCGCGATCTTGTTAAGACGTTTGTCGGTGAGGCTGTATCACGTATGTATACGCTTAATTCCCAATCGGGTTGGGATCGTATGGGTCGTCAAAAGGTTTATACAACTGTGCGGAAAATTGATAAGAAACTTGAAGAAATGGCCGAGGATATAAGGCTCGGACAAGCAGACCAGCTAGGCATTATTGCCAAACAGGACGCGATTCGCGGGATGCTTGTAGATATCTATATGTAATGGCTGCTATGAAATGGGAAGATGTTATTGGGCAGGAAAAAGCTGTTGTGCAGCTTAAGACGCTGATGAAAGAAGAGCGTATGCCGCATGCACTGCTTTTTTGTGGCCCGGAGGGTGTAGGGAAGCTGCTCGTTGCTCAGGTATTGGCGGCGGCACTGCTTTGTGAGCATACAGAGGGTCCTTGTGGACAGTGTCCATCGTGTCAGGCGTTTCAGACGGGAATGCATCCGGATTTGTATACGATTGTGCCGGAAAGCAAAGGAAAAGCAGCCAAAAGTATTAAAATTGAGCAGATTCGTGAAGTGCAGGCTGAGATTGCACGTATGCCGTATCTTTCAGATAAGCGTGTTGTTATTTTTGACGGGGCCGATACAATGAATGAAGCCGCAGCAAATCGTTTACTCAAGACGCTTGAAGAGCCGACAGGGCAAGTGATCTTTATCCTCATTACGGGGAAAAAGGCAAGTCTGCTGGATACGATTGTATCACGCTGCATGATGGTGAACTTTGGATCACTACCGCGTCCGGCATTGGTAAAGGCACTTTGTGGTCGGAATATGCCGGAATCAGTTGCTGTCGAACTGGCAGCACTTGCGGATGGAAGCTTTGGCAAAGCATTGGAATTGTTTGAAAATGGCGGGCTGATCCTTCGGGATGAAACGCTGGACTTTATAGAGCAAGTGTCAGCCATGGAGATGCCGGCTGTATGGGAGCTTGCACAAAAACTTGGCGGACTGACACGGGAAAAGCTGCAGGAGTGGCTTTCTTATCTGACAATGATTCTGAGGGATATGCTGGTACTCTATGGCAATGGAGCACCGGAGCTTCTTTATAATCAGGCGGCAGTTGAACGTATTGCAATGCTTTTACCGGATTTTTCCGAAAAAAAAGTATTTGCACTGCTGGAAATCGTAAAGCTTATTGAGATACGGCTTGTTTCAAATGTGAATACAAGACTGCTTATGGAGCAGTTTTTACTAAAAATACGCGAGTTATCATAGAGGAGGCTGCAAGGTGCAGAATGTTGTAGGTATACGCTTCAAAGAAGCGGGGAAAATATATTATTTCAGTCCGGGAAATCTCAAGATTGAAAAGAACGATGATGTTATTGTAGAAACTGCACGTGGAGTAGAGTATGGCATAGCTGTTATTGCACCACGGGATGTAGAGGAAGCAGATGTTGTACTGCCGCTCAAAACAGTACAGCGCAAGGCTGTACCGGAAGATCGGATTAAGGTCAAAGAAAATGAAGTCAAGGAAAAGGAAGCTTTCAAGATCTGCGAAAAGAAGATTGCGACACATAGTTTGCCGATGAAGCTTATCGACGTAGAGTATACGTTTGATGTCAATAAAATCATTTTTTACTTCACAGCAGATGGACGGATTGATTTTCGTGAACTTGTCAAGGATCTTGCATCGGTTTTTCGTACGCGTATCGAGCTGCGCCAGATTGGTGTGCGCGATGAAGCGAAGCTCATGGGGGGCATTGGTTGTTGTGGCAGACCGCTTTGCTGTGCAACATTTCTTGGTGATTTTGAGCCGGTATCAATTCGTATGGCGAAGGATCAGAATTTATCGCTGAATCCGACGAAGATATCAGGAATTTGTGGTCGTCTTATGTGTTGTCTGAAATACGAAAATGACTGCTACTGCGATGCCTGCCCACGCAAGAAGATTGTACCGCCGAAGCAAGGCAGCAGGGTTGTTTCTGTCGATGGCGAGGGCAAGGTCATTTCGCTTAATAACCAGCGTAAAACAGCAACGATACTGCTGGACGATAGTAAAACAATTGTGGCTTCATGGGAGGACGTTGTCGAAAAAGATGAACCTTCAGCTGAAACCGAATGAACGGCTTGATGATCTGCTCGTAAGTGGCCGGAAAATTATTCAGAACGAAACAGAGTTTTGTTTTTCGCTTGATGCTGTGCTGCTCGCTGGCTTTGCGAAGGCAAAAAAAAGCTTCCATATGCTTGATCTTGGTACGGGAACAGGGGTCATACCGCTTCTTATGGCAAATAAGGTTTGTCGCATTGATGCAATCGAAATCAGTTCGGTTATGGCGGAGCTGGCACAGCGAAATGTGGAAATCAATGGATTGGCAAGTCAAATTACGATTAAAGAAGGGGATTACTGTAACATACGGGAACTTTACGCAGCAGAGTTTGCGGATCTCGTTGTTGTGAACCCACCGTACCGCCCCGTTGCACATGGACAGACAAATGCACTGACGGGGGTTGCACGGGCGCGCCATGAGGTTACGGCAACGCTTACTGACGTCATATCGGCAGCACGCTATGCGCTGAAGTTCCATGGGCGCTTTGCCATGGTGCATTTACCAGAGCGTCTGGGGGAGATTCTTGTAGCAATGCATGAAAATCATATTGAGGCAAAACGACTTTGCTTTGTTCAACCGAAGGCAGATAAGGCACCAAATATGATGCTTATCGAAGGGATTGCAGGTGGAAAACCAGGGGGGCTTAAAGTATTGCCTCCACTTATCGTCCATAAGGATGATGGCAGCTATACAGGAGAACTGTTGAAATACTATGAATGAAATAATAGAGGAAAACAGGATGGATGAAAGAATAAAAGAACCAGGTATACTTTACTTGTCAGCGACGCCAATCGGCAATCTTGAGGATATGACCTATCGATCGGTACGTATACTTGCTGAGGTCGAACTTATTGCGGCAGAAGATACGCGTCATACACGTCACCTTTTGACGCATTTCGATATACATACCCGGCTTACGAGTTATCATGAACATAACAAGTTTACGAAAGGGCCGGAGCTTATTGAATATCTTCTGAGTGGAAAAGATCTTGTTTGTGTTAGTGATGCCGGATTGCCGGGAATCGCTGATCCGGGCAGCCACCTTGCACAGCTTGCGATTGAGGCGGGGATAAGTGTATCGCCGCTGCCGGGGGCAAATGCAGCATTGTCCGCATTGATTTGTTCGGGCCTTGATACGACAATTTTTACGTTCGTTGGGTTTTTGCCGAAGACGGGAAAAAAACGCAAGGAAGTACTCGCGTGCCTGCCAAAACGAGAGGAAACGCTTATTTTCTATGAGGCACCTCATCATTTGAAAGCAACGCTCAAGGAATTAAGTGATACATTTGGTAGTTCGCGTCGTGCGGTAGCGGCACGTGAGCTTACGAAAAAATTTGAAGAGTTTTTGCGTGGTACGCTCGCTGAGCTTAGTACGTATTTTGTTGATAATCTGCCGCGGGGTGAATTCGTTATTATAGTTGAAGGCTGTTCGGACGAATCCACAGGAAGCTGTAGCAGCGTCCATTGTCAAAGCTTCACCGGCAAAGCTGGTTGCTGACCTTATTGCAGATGGCATGGATAAGAAAACTGCTATGCGTCAGGTTGCACAGACACTTAGTATAAGCCGCCGGGAGGTCTATCAGGATTTCCTTGCAGAAAATGAATCGTAAAATGAATGAGAGCTGCGCAATATGCGAGCTCTCATTTTGATAATAAATAAAATGCAAACTAAAATATTTTAAAAAGTGAAAAATAAATTTAAACTAGCAGGATAAAACGATAATAAAATTGAAATAAATCTGAATAATGAATAAACTTATACAGAAAGGTGGAAGATGTATGAAAAAATGGCCAATGTTTTTAGCAGGGGCGATCACAGTATTAATGTGTTCTACGGCTTTTGCAGCTGTTGTAGAGGACACCGACAAGGCTGAGGTTACAGTAACTGGGTATAGTGCTTATGCGGATCATTTAAAGCAAAATGCCGATGCTACAAAAGCCACAAATGCTGTAAATCAGTATATTGGAACGAACATTAGTAGAGATGAAGCTATGCAGGATGCGTACAAGCAGCTGGAAACGTATATAAGAGCTATACAGGTTACTCCGGATAAAACTGTAGCGGATTGTATGGCAGAGGATGCTGTTGTCAACAAAGAAGTTATGGCGCTGATAAAGGATGCAGACATTATTAAAGATAAAGAAGGGACGGATGGCTATAACTTTGATTTAAAAGTAAAAATCTACGGAATTAACAACTCTTTAGGCCGCTCAGTATTGCCGCATATCTACAATACATCTGCATTGCCGACACCGACACAAGAAGTGTCGGTCGATGAAGCCTATACAGGTCTTATCATTGATTGTACAGGCCTTGGATTGAAGCGCATTATGATGCCGGCCATTAAGGATACGACAGGGCGGTCAATTTATTTCTATAAGGCAATGCAGTGGGATAAGGTCGTTCGCTATGGTATGGCAGCTTATACGACGAAGGAGGTAATACCAGAACGTGTCGGTGAAGCACCTCTCATGATAAAAGCGATAGGGCTTACAGATAGCAATACTACAGTAGTTGTAAGCGATGCCGATGCCGATCTTATTCTTACAGCCAATATGGATGCAAAGTTCTTCTTACAATGTGCAGTTGCTTTTAAATATTAAAATATCAAATTTGTATGTTGTTTTTGTATAGCACAAAAAGAGAAAACACCTGTAACCCAAACACATTTTGTGTTCTGGATGCAGGTGCTTTTCGTTTACTTTCCTTTATGAAGTTCACTGAGGCAACTTTGACAAACATTTCGACCTTTGAAGTTTATGATGTTATCTGTGTTTCCACAAAAGGTACATGCGCAGGATGGTTCGTACTTGCGTAGGATAATACGGTCTTCGTCGGTATAGATTTCCAAAGCATCTTTTTCAGCAATGTTAAGTGTGCGACGGAGCTCAATGGGAATAACGACGCGACCAAGTTCATCAACTTTACGGACAATACCAGTTGATTTCATGTTCCAATCCCTCCTAAAAAAAACAGTAGACGAAAGATTCAAATTTTTCTTAGTTAAATAATACCATATTTTGCAAATGCTTTCAATAAAAATGTCGGATTTGTAAAAATAAAATAGGACAAAAGCGTAAGAACGGCGAAATCCTTTCTGCTCTTTGCATTATCATGATTTTGTTCTATAATAAAAGATAACACAAAATGGAGAAGTGTAATTTTGCAACAATTGAGGGAGGATTTATTTCCGTGAACAAAAAACCATTCTACATAACAACACCAATCTACTACCCAAGCGCTAAACTGCATATTGGTCATGCATACTGCACGACAATCGCTGATTCGATTGCTCGTTTCAAACGTCTTGCTGGCTATGATGTGCTCTTTCTGACGGGCAGTGATGAACATGGACAAAAGATCCAGCGCAAGGCTGAAGAAGAAGGTATTACACCGATTGAATATGTTGATCGTATTGTAGCAGGCTTTCAAAATCTGTGGAAGCGGCTTAATATATCGAACGATGATTTCATTCGTACGACAGAGCCGCGTCATCAAAAAGTAGTACAGGAAATCTTTAATAAAATCTATGCAAAAGGTGATATTTATAAGGGAGCATATAAGGGACTTTACTGTACACCCTGCGAAACCTTCTGGCTTGATCGTCAGCTTCTTGACGGCAAATGCCCGGATTGTGGACGTCCTGTCGAAGAAGTAGCCGAAGAAGCATATTTTTTTCGCATGTCGAAATATTCGGATCGTCTGCTGAAATATATCGAAGAAAATCCGGATTTTATCCAGCCCGTATCGCGTCGCAATGAAATGATTAATTTTATCAAGCAGGGTCTTGATGACCTTTGCATTTCCCGTACCTCATTTGACTGGGGAATTCCTGTACCGATTGATAAAAAGCATGTTATCTATGTGTGGTTTGATGCACTGTCAAACTATCTTACAGCAGCAGGCTATCTGTCTAATGAAGAAATGTTCAAGAAATACTGGCCGGCAGATATTCATCTTGTCGGAAAAGAGATCGTACGCTTTCATACAATTATTTGGCCAATCATTCTTATGGCACTTGATCTGCCCCTGCCGAAAAAAGTTTATGGTCATGGCTGGCTTATTGTCGAAGGCGATAAGATGTCCAAGTCCAAGGGTAATGTTGTTGATCCGATCGGCCTTATTGATGAATTCGGACCGGATGCGATTCGATATTTTCTCCTGCGTGAAATTAATCTCGGACAGGATGGGAATTTTTCGCGCGAGGCACTTATTCAAAGAATTAATGCAGACCTTGCTAATGATCTTGGCAACCTCCTGCATCGCACACTCAACATGATTGGCAAGTTCCAGAATGGTATTGTTGAAGCGGTTCAGGGTGAAAGTGATATTGATAAGACACTTATTGAAGATGCACAGAAGACGGTAGAAGCATTCGAAGAATTCATGGAAAATATGGAGCTTAGCCCGGCAATTAAGAGGGTTTGGGTATTTATCAGCCGGACGAATAAATATATTGATGAAACGAGCCCGTGGGCGTTGGCAAAGGACCCGGCAAAAAAGCAGGAACTTGCGAATGTCATGTACAATCTTGTTGAAAGTCTGCGTGTGATTAGCGTGCTTATCTCGCCGTTTATGCCAGTAACAGCACTTAAAATATGGAAGCAGCTAAATCTGCCGCAGTGCTTTGCTGATGTCCAGTTTGATGATATTAAGAAATGGGGGGGGACACCGGTGAAACTGCATGTCGGTACGCCGGAGCAAATCTTTCCGCGTATAGAAGTGGAAGAAAAGTCAGAAGACCAATTGGCTGAAGTGAAAAAAACAGAAAAGAAAGCCGATGAAAAAATACGGCAGGCTGTTGATGCGGAAATTACAATTGATGATTTCGCGAAACTGGATTTGCGCGTTGTAAAGGTACTTCAGGCCGAACGCATCCCGAAGGCGGATAAACTCTTGAAACTTACCGTTGATCTTGGTACGGAACAGCGTGAGATCGTATCCGGCATCGCGAAACACTATACGCCGGAAACGCTTGTCGGTAAGACCGTTGTTATGGTGATTAACCTCAAGGCAGCAAAAATTCGTGGCGTTGTATCACATGGCATGGTACTTGCGGCATCAAACGATGATGTACTTAAGGTTGTTGAAGTAGATATGCCAATCGGCAGTAAGGTGAAATGATGCTTGTAGATACACATGCACATATTGATGCAGAGCAGTTTGATACAGATCGGGCGGCTATGATCCAGCGGGCCATTGCGCAGGGGGTCACGCGCATCATTAATATGGGAGACGATATTGAGTCTTCAGCACGTTCGGTGAAACTGGCTGAGGATTATAGGGAAATCTATGCGGGGGTGGGTATTCATCCGGAGAAAGCTGATAAGATGTTGAAATCACATGATGATTTGCTGGCAGCTTGGACGCAGCTTCCAAAGGTGATAGCCATTGGTGAGATCGGGCTTGATTATTACTATGAAAAAGATGCGGAAAAGCGTGAGCTGCAAAAGCGTGTCTTTATCCGCCAGCTCGATATTGCTCGGCAGATGCATATGCCGGTTTGTGTTCACAACCGTGATGCACATGGTGATACACTGGACATATTGAAACGTGAGGGCAAGGGCATTATTGGTGCTGTCCATTGCTTTTCTGGCAGCTGGGAGATGGCAAAGAAGCTTTTGCGTTGTGGCTGGTACATTGGTATTGATGGGCCGATTACCTTTAAAAATGCGGCTAAATTACCTGAAATCATTCGGCAGGTGCCGCTTGACAGGCTGCTTGTTGAGACGGATAGTCCATATCTCGCACCTGTGCCAAAACGTGGAAAAAGGAATGAACCTGCCTTTGTATATTATGTAGCAAAAAAGGCTGCTGAGCTGCGTGGTGAAGACTTCGAAACGTTTGCTGCAGCGACAACAGAGAATGTTCGACATCTGTACGGAATTGTATAAAAATGTAAAAGTGGTGGCTGACTACAAAAATAGTAGTCAACTACCACTTTTTTCATGCAATTTTCAGTAAAAAGGTGTATAAAAGTGGGAGGAAATGGATACAAATTTGACAGGCTTGGAAGAATCATGGTATAATTCACAAGTTCTTCGGAAGGGGGAATTGAATGAGTTTAAAAAAAATAGAATTGAATGGGAAAATAAAAAAACAAGGTATATTTTGTATTGCATTGCTTTTTGTATTGGTGACGGTGACGGGTTTTGTCAATGTAAAAAATGTCCAAGTCGTAGCGGATGGACAGACGGTCAGCGTTAATACGTTGTATAGCAATGCAGATAAAGTGTTGGATCAGGCTGGGGTCTTTTTGCAAGACAAGGATGAATATCGTCTATCGACAGGTCAAGTGAAAAATAATACCGTAATTACCGTTTATCGTGCAGTACCTGTTACTGTGGAGTATCAAGGAAAGAAACAGGAAATCGTTACCGGCAAGCCAACAGTGGGAGAATTGCTCAGCGAACTGGGCTATAATGGGGACACATATGAAGCAGTCCCAGGTGTAACTTCGAAAATTCGGGAAAATCTCAACATAAAAATTCAAAGTGTTTCGGAAAAAATAAATGTACGCGAAGAACAAGATCCATACCAGATTGTATATCAGCAGTCACCGGAAATGGAAAAAGGCCAGCAGGAAGTTATCCAGACTGGTCAAAATGGTATGAAAAATCTAAAGGTAAAAGAATATTATCGTGATGGCGTAAAGGATGCAGAAGAGGTAGTGGAATCTACAGTTATGGTTCCTTCACAGCCAGAAATCATTCGGGTTGGTTCACGTGATACCATATCAACATCACGTGGCGCAATGCGCTTTAAGCAAGCGATTTATATGGAAGCTAGTGCTTACTTGCCATCGGATGGCGGTGGCAGTGGTCTTACGGCAAGCGGAATGATGGCACAGCATGGTGTCGTTGCAGTCGATCCAAATGTCATTCCACTTGGTACCCGTCTTTTTATCCCGGGCTATGGGCTCGCGATTGCGGCGGATACGGGAGGCGCCATTCAGGGGGATACAATTGACCTTTGCATGGAAGATTATAGTGCAGCGATGGATTTTGGCCGTCGTACCGTAAAAGTATATGTTCTTGACTAAAAAAGATGCCCTTTGGGGCGTCTTTTTTTAGTCAGTAAAGAAAACGAAATAAATAAAAATGATTTTGTGGAGTGGATAATAGGAGAGGGATAGTGTCTTTGTATAGGACACAAGGATATATTATTGTTGTAGATGTTGTAAAAGTTGGTTTTTACGGTATAATAAATGGCATAGCTTATTTTTACAGATAGAAAGACTGTTCTGAGGGGCAAGGGGATATCTATCATTATTAAATTAGGTAACTACAGAAGTAATGATTATGCATGGAGGAAAAAATGGGACAGAGTGATGCTATAGTTTTGACAACTAAGCTGGTAGATGATTTTTACAATTTTGGTAATATGACGAATATTTTATCATTGCTGGATTGCAGCGTGGTAGGGTTTGGGTCACAATCTATGGAATATGCCGTAGGAGTTGCAGCGGTTAAGGCCCTGTTAAGCGAAGAACAAAAAAGGATTATGCCTTGTAAAATAGCGAAAAGCCACTATCGGGAGGGGACTTCGAGTAAAGCAGCTTGTACGGTAATGGCGAATGTAATGCTGCGTACTGTAAGTACATCGGCACTTTTGCTGCATTGTCTATTGGTGATGTATCAACAGACGGAAAATGGACTGAAGATTGTTGGTATTCATATCACACGGGACATTCATCATGAATCGACGTACCGTATGATTAGCTCGGGAATGATGAATAAAGGCATGGAGCATAAGCTGGAGTCGAAGATCATGGATGTTGTGACTTCCTATGTGGATTGTGCCTATGTGATTTATCAGTTGAATGCGCAGCGAGCAATGCAATTTTTCAGTGATGAGTTTTGGCGAATGATGGGATATGGTTCTGAGGCGGAGTTTCTTCAGGTGAGCAAGAACATGCTTTTTTGTGTTGTTTATGAACCAGACAGAAAGAAGATACAAAATGAGCTTACTCGTCAGCTGTTGCGAAAAAGTGTTTATCAGATGGAATATCGTATGATGAAAAAAGACGGCAGCCTTATATGGGTTATGGAATGTGGCCGCCGTATCACAGATGATGACGGCAGATATACGTTCAACAGCATTATCACGGATATCACACCACTAAAGAAAACCAGAGAAAATCTCATCTATCGAGTTTCTTATGACGATTTGACGGGAATTTATAATAAAGCTGCGTTTTACCAGAAGGCACAAGAGCTTATCCATGCAAACCCTCAGGAAACCTTTGAAATTCTTCGGGTTAACGTAGAACGATTCAAGGTTATTAATGATCTTTTTGGTGAGGAAATGGGCGATCGTTTGCTAAAATATATTGCCCGCTTCTTTGAACAGATTAAAATACCTCATTGTGTCTATGGTAGAGTGCATTCGGATAATTTTGTCCTTTGCTTTCCTGTAGGAAATGATAATCGACAGAAACTTATTGCGGAGATGCAGGCGAAATTGGCTGGATTTTCGTTGGATTATAAAATTATTTTGTGTTTTGGTGTTTATCGTGTTATGGAGAAGAATCTGCCGGTAAGTGTTATGTGCGATAGGGCGAATTTGGCATTGAATAAGGCCAAGGGGAATTATCTCATGGTCTGCGGGGAATATGACGAAAAGATGCGGCAGTCAATTGTACTGGAACAGGCAATTATTAACGAGATGAATGATGCACTGATAAATGAAGAGTTTGTGCTTTATCTGCAGCCAAAATATGATCTTATAACGGAAAAAATTGTTGGTTCGGAAGCTCTTGTTCGGTGGAATCATCCGGGACGTGGACTCGT
>WSSedB1CaDRAFT_10000748_pt1 | contig 13310 bp, 9 predicted proteins | sample WetSurSB1Cattail_FD_9460 | JGI IMG/M metagenome (IMG submission 9460)
TCTGTGGGGTAGTTTGTGGGGTGATTTTAAATAGAATGGGTGCAATCATTGCAATAATGTGTAGTATATGTAATGAATTTCAAAAATATTAAAAGTGACTTAAAATTGTTTTTGAGCCCTTATGAACGATTAAAATATATTGTTCAGCAATCAACTTTGTATTTAATGTTTCGTTAGAAGTGAAAGTTGAAAAATAAAGAAAAATGTCACGAAATATATTTTTATGTTATTTGCTTAGCCAGATAGGTTACCGATATCCTAGAAAATAACGTACAAGAAAGAAAAGTTTTTGCAGCAAAAATCCATAATATTTGGTGTGTTAAATTAAGTTTGTTAAAAATGGTAAATATAATGCTTTGGTCCGTTGTCCATCTGTTTTTTTTAAGATACTTGGTGTATCAAGGTCTAGGGTATTGTTTTAACTTGGTGGACGAGTCGGACATAGCGGACACGTTGATTTTTGCGAACATAGAAAAGTGCATCACTTTTTAAAAAAATTATTCTTTGTAAATCATAAATTGATGGAATGTTTTGTTATTTGTAGGGGCCATAGGATAAATTGTCTAGGGACCTTCCAAACACATTTGATTAAAAAAAGCATAAAGTGTATGGGGTCTTTTTTGATTCGTAATATTTTGTTGGAAAATTGATTATTAGTAGTTTGTTATATTGACCAACTATAATTGTATTTTTATTTCTATGCTGATATATATAGCATTAAGCACAAATACATTGAAATTAAATAGATGACGTCCCCCGTCTGTATAACAATTTGTTAAGTCGAATAACCAAGTGTATGAGCGTTTTTATACGCACAGCCAAATCTAGTAAGATGGCGGTAGATCGTAGAATAACCTTTGTCGAATGGTGTGTGGCAACTTTATTCTACACGTAGCTCTGAGTTGATTTTTTATTAGCTGTCGTATACTTTATTTTACAATATAGGATATATATATGCTTTCATACGCAGAGAAATTTTTACAAATTATAGTAAAACGGAATCGTTTTCTTTGAGTATGCACAGATACATGTAATTCAATATGATTTTTTTGATCTATTAGCAGGATATGATAAATTTGTAAAGAAATGTAATAGAATAATGTATCTTTGTAGAGAGCAAGGGGAATATATGGATACTGAAACGTCCGTTTTATCTAGTTCGGCAAGAATTCTATGGGGGAAATTATCACATGATGGTTTTCAGAATTGGCTTCCACTATGGGTACATCTGTGCGATACTAGCGAAGTGGCCAAACTTTTGTGGGATCATTGGTTACCAGAGCATACGAAGAGGATGATTGCCAATGGAATTAGTGATGCACTGGTTCAAGACGACGATAGGCTGGTCTATGCAAGAAAAATAGCCGTGTTCATGGCAGCGGCACATGATATAGGCAAGGGTTCACCTGCTTTTCAGGAAAAAGCGGCAAAGGTAGGATTTAGCGATGTGGTGGATGAAATAACTAGCAGGGGATTAGCTATTTCTTCTTCAACAAATGAGGTGCAGAAACGAGATTTTACGCATGCAATCATAGCTCAAGCAATTTTAGAATTGCAGGGTTTAGATCGAAGCTATGCGGTTGTCGTTGGCGGACATCATGGCAAGCCACCAAATAATGGCGCAGATGTGGACAGAGTCACGGCTTTTCCTAGTATAACGGGAGTAGGAAAAATAGGCTGGAATGATGTACAGAACGAGTTCGTACAGTTTGCTTTGGATAAAGCAGGACTTATTTGTTTACCAAAAGGGCAGATTGCTGTTACAGCACAGGTTTTGTTGACAGGATTTCTTATTATGGCCGATTGGATTGCCAGCGGGGATAGCTTTCCACTTGTTTCTCGTGACTATTCATATCGGTCTGTTGGATCAAGTAAACAACGGGCTCATACAGCTTGGACTCAGTTGCATTTACCTGAACTTTGTAGCTTTTCTGAGGATTGTCCATGGGAATCTTTATATTCGGTCCGGTTTGGCATTGATATGCCGAGACCTGTGCAGATCAGTTCACTGCAGGCAGCTTTGGCAGCAGACCAGCCCGGCATTTTTGTCATTGAGGCACCGATGGGTGAAGGAAAAACAGAAGCGGCGTTGGCTGTAGCCGAAGTACTGGCCCGTAAGTATAAGACGAGCGGCGTATATTTCGCTTTGCCAACGCAGGCCACCAGTGATGGTATCTTTAAACGAATCGAGAACTGGATTGGAAAGTTGCATCCCAAAGAAAGTAAATCCATTTTCTTGGCACATGGAAAAGCCGGATTTAATAAGGATTATGAGGGAATAAAAATCCATTCTAATATTTGTACCTATGAAGAAATAAAACAGAGTAAAAAAAACTGTAGGGAAGCAGTGATTGTGAACGATTGGACACAGGGGCGTAAAAAAGGGCTACTATCTGATTTTGTGGTAGGTACCATTGATCAAATTTTGATGTGTGGACTAAAGCAAAAGCATTTGGCACTTCGGCATTTGGGAGTGGTCAATAAGGTTGTTATCATTGATGAATGTCATGCATATGATACGTATATGAGCAGCTATCTGGATTTAGTATTGTCCTGGCTTGGTGCATACCATATCCCAGTGATTGTTCTGTCTGCAACCTTACCGCCGCATCGGCGCAAAGAATTGCTAAAGGCTTATGGAGAAGCTTGGCCTCATAAGAAGAAAAAGAAAACTATGTTGGCTGCATTGAGAAGTCAAACCGGAAACACGAAAAAAACAGCAGCAGAGTCACTACAAATGAATAGTTCCTATCCACTTATCAGTTATACGGAAGGTTGCGAGATTAAAGAAATCGCACCGTCAAACTCAGGTCGTAAATTAACTGTAAAAATAGAATTTATAGATGAAATGAGATTTGTGGAAATGCTGCAATCCTTGCTGGTTGATGGTGGTTGTGCAGGAATCATTCGTAATACCGTTCAAAAAGCGCAGGAAACAGCTCGAATGCTGGAAGCATGTTTTGGTGCAGAACATGTTCGTTTGCTGCATTCGCGGTTTATCAGTTGTGATCGTGTCCGCAAAGAAGAGGAAATTCGTTCTCTCTTGGGGCCGGGCGAAAAGCAAAGACCACAAAAATTAATCGTTGTGGGAACGCAGGTGATGGAACAATCTTTGGATGTAGACTTTGATGTCCTGTTTACAGATATCTGTCCTATGGATTTATTACTGCAGCGTATGGGAAGACTGCATCGTCATGCCAGACATCAGCCTAGGCCGTTCAATTTACGTGAATCGGCTTGTTTTGTCATGGGTATTGAAACCGAAACGGAATTTGATAAAGGTTCAACAGCGGTTTATGGTGCATATCTGTTATTGAAAACGAAGGCATTTTTAAAAAAAGCGATTCAAATGCCTGTTGATATTCCAAAATTAGTGCAGCAGTCTTATGAGGAAGGGTATGATGCAGAGATGGTAACCCGACTTAGTAATACTTGTGACAGTAATGTTGTACAGGCTGTTTGCACGCAGGCAAAAAAAGAATACACTAGAATCATTAGTGATAAAAAAAGCAGAGCAGAAACTTTTCAAATTATGAAACCAAAAGCAAAGGGGAAAGATCTAGTGGCATGGCTCCAAGCTGATTTGAAAGACAAATCAGGAAAACGTGGAGAAGCTACCGTTCGTGATGTAGAGTCCTCTCTTGAGGTGTTAGTTGTTGTGAAAAAAAATGATGGCTCTATTTATACACTTCCGTGGTTGTCCGAATATGCTAATACAGCGATTGTAGGGGTTCCTGCCGATAATCTCGCGAAAGCCATAGCAGGATGTTCTGTGTCCTTGCCAACTCATTTTACAGCAACATGGAATATTGATCGGGTAATCACAGAATTAGAGACTGTTGCAATGGAACATCATTTAGATGATTGGTATGAATCATATTGGCTGGAAGGAGAATTATTTCTCGTGTTGAATGAGAAATATGAGATGATTTTATTGGATAAAATCGTTACCTACGATGAAAAATATGGATTGTCTGTAAAATAATAGCAGGAGGTATAAAGGTGGAGGTACAACAAGCTGAAAAAGAGTTTAATTTACTTTACGAACCGTGGATATTAGTTAAGAATAAGCAGAATGAAACAAAAGAATGGTCACTTCTTGATGTCTTTAAACATGCACATGAAGCGCAGCAACTGGCAGGTGAACTTCCTACACAGGATGTGGCGATTATGCGCTTGTTGCTGGCCATTATGCATGGCGCTTTTGTCACTAGCGACATAGAAGACGCTGAAGAAGCCATGACACTTTGGAAAGAATTGTGGGAACTGAAGCAATTTCCGTATGATATTATTGAAAGTTATTTGAAAAAGTATGAAGATCGTTTTTGGCTTTTCCATCCGCAGCATCCATTTTATCAGGTGAACGATATTGTAGATGTTATGAATTGCTATAAAGCGGCAAAGGGAAAAAAAACAAAAGATGAAGAAAAATTGAAAACTGTAGCGCGCTTAATTGGGGAATTGTTTCAAAGTGATAATCTCCCTCGATTATTTTCTGGACGAAACGGTGAACAGCAATGTGCACTTAATTATGATGAAGCGGCAAGATGGTTATTGCATTTAAATGGGTTTGATGATGATTCGGCAAAAAATCCAACACCAAAAGGCGTTGGTTATTTAGGTCAGATGGGACTTATATATGCTCAGGGAGAAGAATTGTTTGAGACATTGATGCTTAATTTTGTGTTGTTAGATAATAATAATCAACTATTTAATGATTGTAAGGAAACGTCTAAAGCCTATTGGGAAAAGTCGGTTTGTAAAATAGTAGAAAATTTGATTAGTCAGCCTAATGCTCAAAAGGAATTGCTGACGATGCAGTCCAGAAGGATTTTATTAAAAAGAGAACATAGACAAGTTATTGGCTACTTATTGACAATGGGCGATTATTTTGATAAAGAACAAGGGCTGTTCAATGAGCAGATGACTCTTTGGAAAGCAGATGAAAAGATTGGTTTTGTTCCGAAGCGGCATATGCCTGAAAAACAGATATGGCGAGATTTTTCATCCATTATCAGTACCGGTGGAGACAATAGTATTAGCCGCGATTCAGGTGTTATTCGCTGGATTAAAGGGCTTCAATCTAATGAGATTATTTCTAAGAATATTGTAAAAATGTGTATTGTCGGGAGTTATTATAAACCGAAAGGGGCAGGATGGCAGATTGTAGATTTTGTTAATGATTCGTTGCAGGTTAACTCAACTATTTTGGGAATGTTGGGCGTAACCTGGGTTAATGAAATTATTAGAATATTGTCATCAACGGACAAAGCAATCTCTGCTTTAGGTTGGTTGGCCGACGATATTGCAGTCGCCGAAGGTAATAGTAGTAAGGACCATAAAGAAATGAGAAAAGCAGTAAGGGAACAAGGGTATCATCAATTAGATGGAGCTTTCCGTAAGTGGATATTATCTATTCACCCACAAAAAGATGATATGGAAACAAAAATGGCAGAGTGGCTGGCAATAGCCAAAAAATTAATATTCACACAGGGAGAACAAATATTAGAGCAGTGTAGTAACAAAGCACTTGTAGGTCGTATCAAAAAAGATAAAGATGATAAATTGGGAAATGTTAATTGTTTTGAAGCCTTTATAAAATTTAAAACCAGTGTGATTCATGTGCTGGGATAGGAGGTATACAATGGGTGAAATGGATGGTGCTATCGCTGGATTTATCAGAGGGAGAATCAAAGGGTTATTCCATTCTAAGGCTGCACTAGCGCAGCTTAGGCGTGGTATAGGAAAAGAAATCGGAGAGCTCCCTGACTTGTTGGGATTTGTCTTGCCAACGGACGAAATCACTTCTTGGGCAGCGGGTGAAGAGATGGTGGAAAAATCTATATATACGGCACTCACCTTATATGCTTTTCATCAACAAGGTAGTGATAGGTGTATGAGTGCTGGACTTGAGGAAAAGGTAGTCGCTGTCAGTTATAAGAATTCTTTCGGACATGCAGTCAGAAATCTAGTAAAGAGTGATCAAAATAAGGAGGCGGCGGTTACACGAAGATTTGATAAGGTTTTGACAGCGCAAGATGTGACGGAGCTTGCCATTCATGCGCGGGGACTGATTGGTCTTTTGAAAAAGGAGAATATCACAATGGACTACCCTTCGTTTGCTGTGGACTTGTATTGGTTTCAGCAGCAGGATGTACGCAGAAGGGTTCTGCTGAAATGGGGAAAAGATTATTATATGAATAAAGGAAGGGAAGATTAATTATGGAACAGACAAAACGGCTTTATATTGATTTTCATGTAATTCAGACAGTACCGCCCAGTTGTGTCAATCGTGATGATACCGGCAGTCCTAAAACAGCAATTTATGGCGGTGTGCAGCGAGCCAGAGTATCATCTCAAAGCTGGAAACGAGCAATGCGTCAGATGTTCCAGGAAGATTTTAGAGAAAACGAACTAGGCGTGCGGACAAAAAAAATTGTAGAGATGGTAGCGAAAGAAATTCAGAAAATTGATGATCATGTTGAGGAAGACATGGCAAGAGAATTAGCTGAAAAAGTCCTTAAAGCCTGTAATATCACTACGAAGGATGGCGAGGCAAAAGCATTGTTTTTTTTAAGTGTAAAACAAGCACACAATTTAGCTGAATTGATTTTGGAAAATGAAAATCCTTCGAAAAAAGATGCACAGCAAATGATTTTGAAAGATCATAGCGTAGATATAACTCTGTTTGGTCGCATGGTTGCGGATGATCCGACATTAAATGTTGACGCAACTGCTCAGGTAGCACATAGTATTTCCACGCATCGAGTAGATAATGAATATGACTATTTTACCGCAGTAGATGATATGGCTCCAGAAGATAATGCTGGTGCGGGTATGATTGGTGTGGTGGAATTCAATTCGGCGACACTGTATCGTTATGCAACGGTTGCCGTACATGAGTTGCATCGTGAGCTGGGAACAGAGATTGAAGTTGTGGCTGAAGCTGTTGTGGAATTTGCTAAAGCCTTTATCACGTCCATGCCTACAGGAAAGCAAAATACATTTGCCAATCGGACATTGCCTGATGCGGTATTGGTAACGATTCGTAGAGATCAGCCTGTCAATTTAGTGGGGGCCTTTGAAAAGCCGGTTAAGGCGAAAGACGAAGGCTATGTTCAATCATCCATAAAATGTCTGAATACATATGCTGACAAGATATATACTAGTTTTGCTAAAACACCGGAAAAAGCTTGGGAAATCGGCATGGAAGGTACTGCCGGAAAGTTGGATCTTGCTGGATTGTTGCAAGAAATCAAAGGACAAATTACGGATGATTTAAACGCTCCAGAGCAGGGGTGATTATATGAGTACATTAGTATTGCGGTTAGCGGCTCCTATGCAGGCTTGGGGTTCTGCCAGTAAATTTGACCGCCGACTTACAGAGATGGAACCGACGAAAAGTGGTGTCATCGGAATGTTGGCTTGTGCTATGGGAATCAGGCGTGAGGATTCTTTGGCAGCTTTCGATGATGTGATGTTTGGGGTCAGGGTAGATCAAGGTGGAGAACTTGGTGTGGATTTTCAAATGGCACATGAACAAAAAAATTCTAAAAACTTAGCTTCTTGGGTAACCCATCGATATTATTTATTCGATGCTGTTTTTTTGGCAGGAATAGAGGGCGATTATGATTTTTTGGTAAAAATTGAACGGGCACTTCACTGCCCGGCTTTTCCTATATATCTTGGGCGACGTTCTTGTCCGCCAGCAGGGCAGGTTTCTTTGGGTATTCGGGATAAAAGCTTGCGCGACACTTTGCAGGAAGAAGCGTGGATTGCTAATGAAGGTTATCAAAAGCGTATGGAGAAACGAGGCATGACGGCGCTGGAAATCGTCAGAGAGGCTGTTTCTGATGAAGAGACAGCCTATTCTGTGAGAGATGTGCCTGTTACTTTCAGTCAGAAAAGAAGGATGTATAGTTTCAGAAATGTTATCCGGGAGCAAGTTCCTTTAATCGATGTTTGTCATGGTTACGAACAAAATCTTGTGATGAATGAAGAATCGACTAAACATAATCCGATGGAACTGTTGGAGGGAAAAGATGTATCTATCAAGAGTTAAGATCAATACAAGCATAAGAAACACAATTAAAATTTTGAGTTCTCCTCAAGTTGTCCATGCAGCTGTTGAGGCTTCATTCGCAGATAGTGATCAAACCAGGAAACTTTGGCGGATTGACTATTACCGAGGTCATCCCTATATGCTGCTATTCAGTCAGAATAAGCCTGACTTTGTCAGTTTTACCAAACAATTTGGCTATCCAGATATGCCGGGCGAAGTGCATGATTATCAAAAGGTATTGGATATTTTGCAAAATGGACAACAATATAGATTTCGTTTGTGTGCCAACCCTGTATATAGTATAAAACAAGGGGAAGGACAACGGGGGAAAGTTGTTCCACATATTACCATTGCTCAGCAAGAGGGGTGGCTACAAGGGAAAAGTGAAAAAGCTGGATTTATGTTGAATGAATTCGCTATAAAGCAACGTAGTATCAAAAAATTTACACGTCAGCATAAACGTGTCACGTTGAGTATGGCTACCTATGAGGGTGTGTTAAAAATCGAGGATGCAGAGGTATTTAAGGTAACACTTATACAAGGAATTGGTAGGGCTAAATCCTATGGATGCGGTCTGCTGACTTTGGCAAAATTATGAAAGAAAAAATCAAAGGAGCTGAAAAAGCAGAATTACAAGAATTACCACAAATAAAAGAACGTATATCTTTTTTGTATCTGGAGCGGTGCCTGATCAATAGGCAGGACAGTGCTATCAGCGTTACGGATGAACGAGGGACAGTCAATGTGCCAGCAGCATCACTTAGTGTGCTTTTATTAGGGCCGGGAACAAGTGTAACGCATCGAGCCATGGAATTGATTGGGGATGTGGGGAGCAGTGTAGTGTGGATTGGTGAACATGGTGTACGCTACTATGCATCAGGGCGACCATTGACACATTCGGCGACGATGCTCATTTTACAGGCTGAATTGGTTACGAATATGCGAAGTCGTCTTGTTGTTGCGCGAAAAATGTATCAAATGCGTTTTGCTGGTGAAGATGTTTCTACACTTACAATGCAGCAGTTACGTGGCAAAGAGGGAGCACGAGTTAGAAAAATATATCGTGAGTGTGCAAAGCAAAATGGTATTGAATGGAACGGAAGAGAATACGATCCAGATGATTTTGCCGGGGGCAGTTTAGTTAACCAGGCTTTATCTGCAGGGACGACCTGCTTGTATGGTATTGCACATAGTGTTATTGTGGCTTTAGGATGTTCAGCCGGATTGGGATTCGTTCATACAGGGCATGAGCGTTCTTTTGTGTATGATATTGCTGATTTGTATAAGGCAGAGTTTGTTATTCCACTTGCATTCAAAATGGCAGCGGATGAACCAGATGATATAGGCGGCGAGACGCGGAGAACTTTGCGGGACATGATTGCCAACAGTCACCTGCTGGCACGGATTGTCAAAGATATACAGTACCTATTATTGGACCATCAAGATGCAGAGGTATCATATGAAGATATTGTGAATTTATGGGATGACAAAAAAGGCCTTGTAAAAAATGGTATTTCTTATGGAAAAGAGACTGACCCTACATTAGATAACGGTTATGGCAAGATATTAGAGGATAAAGAATGATTGTAATTACTTTAACAGACTGCCCTATATCCCTCCGAGGCGATCTTACAAAATGGCTTTTGGAAATTAATACTGGAGTTTTTGTAGGAAAAGTTAGTGCTCGCGTTCGGGATAATCTTTGGAAACGTGTCATCCAAAATGTAAAAAATGGCAGAGCTACATTGGTGTATAGCACCAATAATGAACAGCGTATGGATTTTCGTATACATCATAGTACGAATAAGATTATTGATTTTGATGGACTGAAATTGGTTATGAAGCCTAGCCCTGCACAAACTAAAAAATTTACTGAGAAGAGAATGGGATTCAGTAAGGCTGCAAAAATGCGTATGGCTCGAAAAAAACAAAATAGTAAGGTTTGTAAGGAAGTTGTATTGCCGTCGGATTATCCGAGTGACTATGTAGTAGTAGATTTGGAAACATCTGGTTTGGATGCGAAGAAAAATGAAATCATTGAAGTAGGAATGCTGAAAGTTCATCAGAATGAAGTCGTTCAAACATTTAGTGTATTGATAAAACCTGAACAATTGATTTCAAAACAAATTGAAGAAATGACTGGAATAACAAATGATCTCTTGGAAAAACAGGGGGGAGAAATTGGTGGATTATTGCTCGAAATCAAAGAGTTTATTGGTCAAAATATTTTAATTGGGCATAATGTTTTGTTTGATAAAAATTTTTTAAATCAGGCATTTCTCAAGGATAACTACGATGTATTGGATAATCAATACCGTGATACAATGAAAATGTATGCAGATATTTTCAAACCCAATATACAACGAAAAAGGTTGGCAGATATAGCCACTGAGTTTAATATAAAAGTAAATAAGTATCATAGAGGATTGGCTGATTGTTATACTGTAAAAGCTATTTATGATATATTAAAAAAGAAGATAGAGAATTAATGCAGTTATATGGAGTGAGTAAAACTAAATAAAAATTAATATTCGTATATTGAGGAAGGGCGTAGTTGTTGGGATTTTTTGCTGTATTCCCCGCAGGAGCGGGGGTGATCCCCATCATTTTTTATGATTTGTCCTTTTTGCATAGTATTCCCCGCAGGAGCGGGGGTGATCCCCCTATGATGATGATGCTTGCATTGGGTGATGGCGTATTCCCCGCAGGAGCGGGGGTGATCCCGGCTAAGTCTGAAGAGGAAATTGATTGGGGAGGTATTCCCCGCAGGAGCGGGGGTGATCCCATCTTTACAGTAACTTCCACGTAAATTCTTGCGTATTCCCCGCAGGAGCGGGGGTGATCCCACTAAAGTTGATTTAGTTTGTGATATCTTATTGTATTCCCCGCAGGAGCGGGGGTGATCCCTTTGTTCCAGTTCGTAGCCAAGCTCTTGAAACGTATTCCCCGCAGGAGCGGGGGTGATCCCTAGTATGAGTAAAATGCTAAACGTTACTATAAGTATTCCCCGCAGGAGCGGGGGTGATCCCAGTTAGGAGATGGATTCGGCTAGGAAAATTAAGTATTCCCCGCAGGAGCGGGGGTGATCCCTCCCCTGTGAAGTGTTTGGACCCTGCATAACAGTATTCCCCGCAGGAGCGGGGGTGATCCCTAGGTTTAGTATTAATCATGGTAGGTTTTGTAGTATTCCCCGCAGGAGCGGGGGTGATCCCATATGCCCGTGAGGTCTTGCCCGCCCCGTTAGGTATTCCCCGCAGGAGCGGGGGTGATCCCTGCATTATCAGCAAATATATCCCCTGTAGCTAGTATTCCCCGCAGGAGCGGGGGTGATCCCTACGCAATCCGGCAAACCAGTTGCTTCTTTCGGTATTCCCCGCAGGAGCGGGGGTGATCCCAAGTTAATTGCAGGATGTCAGGGTATTGTCTAGTATTCCCCGCAGGAGCGGGGGTGATCCCGAAACATATACGATTAAGCCGATTGTAGAGTTGTATTCCCCGCAGGAGCGGGGGTGATCCCACATCGATGATGTAGGCAAAAAACAAATAGAAGTATTCCCCGCAGGAGCGGGGGTGATCCCTATCCTAAGTGGTACGTCAGGCGGTTTGAATTGTATTCCCCGCAGGAGCGGGGGTGATCCCCGTTGATTTTAAAGGATTTACAAGACTTTTTAGTATTCCCCGCAGGAGCGGGGGTGATCCCGGTCTAAAGGAATATTTATCCGGTCAGGATTGGTATTCCCCGCAGGAGCGGGGGTGATCCCTGCCGGACACCGTCGCTATAAGGCGGCAAAGCGTATTCCCCGCAGGAGCGGGGGTGATCCCGAGCACAATTACAACAAGCAGTACATCCGTAGGTATTCCCCGCAGGAGCGGGGGTGATCCCATCAATTGTTTGTCCGTTGGCAAGTGCTATTAGTATTCCCCGCAGGAGCGGGGGTGATCCCAATCGCATTAAAAGCAATTGATAAGCAAGAAAGTATTCCCCGCAGGAGCGGGGGTGATCCCTGACCTTGTAAAAGAAAACAAGGTAAAAAGAGGTATTCCCCGCAGGAGCGGGGGTGATCCCGACAAACCGCAGGCTCACGCAGACGATGCCGCGTATTCCCCGCAGGAGCGGGGGTGATTCCCATTGTTGAAATTCAGAATCATCTTTTTGGGAATGGTATCAATAATATCAATTCAGCTTAATATAGTGGCAGAAGTTAAGGCGTTTGTGAATGTGATAAATGTATAAAGTGACCATGTGAAAGCTACATTGATAGTTAGTGTAGTGGTTATACACAATTGAGAGCTTCTGTGATTTTTAGATTTATTAGGATTTCGAGCACTGGTTTAGTGGCGTTTCTATAGGGATGTGTCAATCTGTAGGAAGTATAAGTTTTGTTTGTCGTGGCAGGGCTTCATTTGCTACAGTATTGTCTTCATTGAGATATCAGCAAAAATCCTGTTTAGCAACTACATGGATAGGTGTAAAAATCCATAAGGGTGTAAATATTATCTGTTTGCCTGTTTGTATCATTGAAATAAGAAAATTACAATTTAAAACTATGAATAAAGCGTTATAATTTAATAAAAATATAGGACTTGGCAAAATGCCAAGTCCTGATTTTTACAGTAACTTACTTTGTTGCTTAATATATTCAATAACCCCTTGCTTCGGGATTTTCCAGACACGGTTATATCGGAAACATTTTAGGTCGCCAGATGCCAACAATTTGTAAGCAGAATTTTTACCGATGGAAAGCATTTCACAAAGATCTTCTACGGTTAATAGATCGTTATATTCCTCAAACATGATGATATTACCTCCTGTTGCTTTATTTTACTAAAGTATTATTGAAAAAAGTACTGTATTTATAATTTATGAAAACCTTAAAATACGTACTAACAGCTGAAATACAGCCATATAATCTTCTCAAGTCAAAGTAGTAGCTAAATACTCTTCGATGGAAGATTTCGCAATAAAATAGGATCTGCCGCGTTTTACGGCTTTTAATTTACCGGAATGAATCAGCGAATAGATACTGCTGGACGAATAACGCAGCATGACAGCTGCTTCGCTCACAGTAAGAAGTACAAATGAATTAAACATGGAAGAAAACCTCCTTTTACGTTTTTTATTCTTATGTTGCATTACAAAGGCGCAAATTTCGTTATATAAGATAAAGAAAGACTTTAAAAAAAGGAAAAGAAACATTTTTCAGTTATATATTATACCTATGAATACTTGTGGTTCTTATGGCTGCAC
>WSSedB1CaDRAFT_10000749_pt1 | contig 13310 bp, 6 predicted proteins | sample WetSurSB1Cattail_FD_9460 | JGI IMG/M metagenome (IMG submission 9460)
CTATCACGAGAATTTGGATTTGAAATTCCCAATGAGTCTGTGCCACTACCTTCAAAAGGTTTAGTCTATCCGACGAGTCATCCATTTTATAATCAACAATATGTTGACATTAAGGCAATGACTTCTCGTGAAGAAGATATTTTGACTTCGCAAGCTCTTCTAAAGAAAGGTACAGTTGTTACTGAATTGATTCGTTCATGTCTTTGTAATAAAGATGTAAATTCACTTGATCTTATTGTTGGTGATCGAAATGCTCTTATGGTTGCGATTCGAGTAACTGGTTATGGTGCAAAGTATGATGGTGAAGTTGTATGTGATAGTTGCAAAGAAAAATCTGCTCGAGAATTTAACCTTGCTGAACTTGAAATTCGACCGCTGAAAATTGCTCCTGTTGCTGAAGGCGTAAATGAATTTGAGTATAAACTACCACGCTTGAATGTACCGATGCGATTTAGGTTTTTAACTGGTCGAGACGAAGAAGAGATGTCTCGAACAGCTGAGCAACAAAAGAAAAAATTGGGCGTTGCTCAAGATAACGCTGTTACTTCGTTTCTACGTTATAGCATAGTAAGCGTAAATGGTGTGACTGATCGCGCAAAGATTGCACAATTTGTATCATATTTGCCAGCGAATGATTCGAGTGCTTTACGTCGTTATATTAGTGATAATTCTCCTGGTATTGTGATGAAGCAAGAGTCTGTTTGTTCACTATGTAATCACGTAGAAGAGGTAACCATTCCGATTGGTGTAAACTTTCTTTGGCCTAACGCCGAGTGACAAGAACCAATTGCTCGAAAGACGATTTCTTAACGTTTATTATGGTGGGTTAACTTGGACTGAATGTGAACGTATACCTCTTGTTTATCAAGAATGGTGGCTTGAACGAACAATAAAAGAGATTAATAAATCGTCTGAACAGGGTGATGCGACTCAAAGTCGTGGTACACAACATAATACACCGGATGCTAGAGCTATGCAAAATAGAGCGAATCCTAACGCTCCACCACGAATGAGAAGATTCACATAAAAAGAGTAAATACGATTAATGGTTAAATAATTATGATATAACATCGATGAGTTTACGTAATCAATATATTAATTTGAACGTTCGAAAAAATAAAACTATTTCGAACGTTCAATCGTTATATGAAAACAAAAAAGACAAAGAGCAAATTAAAGGGTGGATTGGCATTAAAGTTCCACAAGACGTTTGTGATATTTTACGAAAAATAGATGTTATAGGTAAACACGATAAAACATATCATATAACTGTTATTTATGTGGGTGAACAGACACCAGAAGATTTTGCTCGTACTACGCAAGTTTTATATGATTTTTTGGATGATGTTAAACCTTTTTCTATTAAAACAAATAAAGTTATTTCATTTAATAAAAATGATGATGACGAAATTCCCGTTGTTTGTAAAATTGAGTCGTCAGAATTAATGAAATTACAAAAGAAATTATGCGATTTATTAGATAAAGAAAAAATTCAATATAGTAAAAAATGGCCAGAATATAAACCACACATTTGTTTATCATATGCAAAAGAAACGGTAAAAGATTTTAAAATTCCCAAAATAGAATTTGAATGTGATTCATTTGAATTGTGGTACGGATATAACGGATCAGAAATTGAAACGTCTATTAATATAACAGAAAATTATAAATCGCAATTACTACATAAAACAATTATTTCTTATTTGTTCAATGAAGAAGCTAATTCACTTAATTTTATTGGAACAAAAAAGCAAATTGATATATTAAAAAACGTTTCACAAGCTACAAAAAAGTTTATTGTTGAATTAAATGATAACAATGTTTCTATTAATTCTTTAATGGAGACATTAAAGTTGAAACATGAAGCTGCACTAGAGTTTAAACAAGTATTTGGAATAGATTGGTTGTTTTAAGGATTAAATAATGGCCGATCAACAAGATCCAAAAGTAATTAAAGAAGTTGCAAAAGCTTCTCAAGAAGCAACTCAAGCAGTTCTTGAGATGAATAAGGCATTTTCTGATCAAATTGACATTGCAAAGTCTTTAAATGATACGTATAAACAATTTAAAGATAATAAATTTGTTGAAGAATTTACTGATTTTACAAAATCGTTCAAAGATATGACTAAAGAAATTGAAGAAGTCATATCAAAAATAAAAGATACAAAACAGTCTTTTAAAGATTTTACAGACGAATCAAAGACGACAGATAAAACTGTCGATACTTTGTCCAATAGAATTAAAACATTATCAACAGGAATGTTAGCAATTCCCAGTAAAAAATCTGGTGGATCGTTCAAGTGGTTGTCAACAATCTTACAAGGTCCACTATCAAAATCTCTGGGTGCAGCAACAGGTGCTGTGGTGGGATTATTTTCAGGATTTGAAGGAATTTTATCAACAGGTAAAATGTTGGGTGGATTTTTTGCTAATGCTGTTAGTTGGGCATTTCAACTAGCTGGTGCGATTATAGCGATACCCGTACGTTTTCTTGGTGGTCTTGTTGAAATGGCAGCAAACTTGAATTTGCATATGACAGATTATCAACGTAACATTGAAGAAGTACGTGAAAAGTTTGGTAATTTTAAAGTCGGCCAATCACAAGCAATTAAAGCAATGCAAGCGGGTTTTGCAAAAACAACAGAAACAGGATTAAGCGCATTTCGTATTTATGGAACTCTTGCAGAGAGACTTAAAGCAATAACAGATCTCGTTGAAGGTATGGGTGCTCAATGGAGTAAATTCTCTGGTGAAATGTCTGTTGGAGGTTATTCACAAGCTAAACGAGTAGATGAATTTCGTATGGGTCTTGGCTTGTCAAACGAACAGTTAAAGACGATGTTAACTTTATCGTCAGCTAACGGTAAATCGGCAACAAAGACTTTGATTGGTTTAACAAAACATGTAAAAGAATATGCAAAAGTTCTAAACATGAGTCACAAAGATCTCGCAAAAGATATTGCAGACGCTGTGAAAGATGCTGGAAAGTTTGGTGGAACAACAGTTGAAGGTATTGCTAGAGCAAGTGCATATGCTCGTGGTCTTGGTCATGAATTAAAAGAAATTGCTGGTGTACTTGATGCATTTGAAACATTTGACACAGCAGCAGAAGGTGCAGCAAAACTAGCTCAATCGTTCGGTGCAACAGTTGATGCATTTAAACTTGTTTCAGCACAAAGTCCTGACGAAATGGTACAAACGTTACGTGATGCGATGTTTGCAGCAGGTAAGTCAGCAGACGTGATGTCTCGACAAGAATTAAAATTGCTCGCTTCCCAATCAGGATTATCAGAAGAAGTTGCTCGTTCTGTGTTTTCAATGAAGAATCAAGGAAAATCTGTAGAAGAGCTTTCTAAGATTCAATCTAAACAAGAAGATGCTCAAATAACACAAGCTAAAGCTCTTAAGTCTCTTGCCGAAGATATTCGACGTCTTGTTAAAGAGATGGAGCCTCTAAAGAAATCATTCGTTGCAATGTTTATCGATGGTATGAAGAAAGGTATTACATATTCAAAAGATTTTGTTGGTTTAATGATGGAAATTCGCCAAGGTTTGATGATGGTTTGGCGAGAAGGATTTAAACTTGGACGAGTTCTTCTTTCGCAAGTACCAGCCTTAAAAGCGATGATGGACGGGTTACGAGCGTTTTTTGAACCAAAAAAGTTTCAATCACTTGCAACAAAGATGCGTGAAATATTATTGAACTTTTTTAAAGGTTCTGGCGGCGTTTCAAATATGCTTCATGACGCTCAAGATGCATTTACTAACTTCTTTAATACACAAAATCCAGCAGCGAAACAAATGCTCGTTGGCGCAAAAATGATTCTAACTCGTTTATCAATTATATTTGCCGAAGGTTTAAAGTGGGTCGGAACTCAAATGGCAACAGGAATTCAATTCCTGGCTGATGTTATTTCTGGAAAACAAAAAATTGGTGAAGTTGGTTCGTTAGCCGGTGGTGGTCTTGGGTTCTTGCAAGGATTATTGAATCCTATTATACAATCACTTGTAGAAGTTGCACCTCTTATTGGAAAATCAATTCTTAATTTATTGATTGTAGCTGGTGAGAAAACAATTAATTTTGTTAAAACAAATAAAACCGTTCAAGACGTAATGCAAAAAATCGGTTGGACGCTAATGGGCATTATGGTCACTGGTATTGCAACTCGAGCATTAGTAGGCGCAGTTGCAGCGGGAATAGCAAACACGGCAGTTAGCGCCGTTGGGAAAGCAATGTCTGGTGGATTATCACAAAAAATAACCGACGCGGCTTCAAAAACATCAAAAGCGTCTGGGAGTATTACAAAAGGTTTACCTAAAGGTGGTGAGCAAGCAGGTGGTCAAACTGGTGGGATGATTAAAGGTTGGGTAGAAGCAGCCATTGCAGCTCGTCAAGTAACAATGAAAGACATTGGTAAACTGTTGCTTGTAATGACAGCACTAGGCACAGGCCTTGCTCTTGCTGGTGTTGCATTTGCTTTTGGTATAAAAAAGATGGCAGAACAATTATCTGGATTAAAATTTAGTGAATTACTTCCTGTGTTTGCATCACTTGGTGTAATGATAGTTTCAATTGCTTCTCTAGCTGGAACAATGTCATTGATTGGTAAAATTTCTGATCCAAAATCAATTGGTGTAGGAGCGATTGCATTAGGCGCAGCCGGTTTATTCTTGTCTGGTATGGTGCTTGTTATTGGGTTACTTGCTCGTGGCGCTCAAGCAATCGGTTTAAATCCAGAAATGATGCGCGCGACAGGTGACTTAATGGGTTCAATTGCAAAAACAATGTTGTTAATGATACCTGTTATGATTGCATCAGCAGCAATGGGCGCTTTATTAATGGGGCCACAAGGTATATTAATCGCAGCAGCAACAGCCATAGGTTTTGCAGCAATTAGTGCAGCAGTTGCTGGTCTTGCAGGAGTTGCATTATCAATTGTTAAAGTATTAAATCAAATGCCTCTTGAAGTTGGTCTTGATAAAAAAGCTCAAGCGTTTACAGGCATCATGGCATCAATTAATCAAATGGTAACAGTTGTTGCAACAATCCTTCGCGAGTTATCACCAGGTCTCTCAGATTTTTTGAATGTGATGATGGGTGGTAAAATAACAGATCGTATAGAAAAAACGACAGAGTTTGTGAATGCATTACTACCAGGAATTAAAGATTTAATTAATGTTGCAAAAGATTCAATAAGTTCGCTAGCTTCAGGTGGTGAAGTAATGTTAAAATCGGCCACAATATTTGCATCTATTCTTGGATCAATTGGTGGTTTTATTAAAGCACTTGTCCCTCCTCCAGAACTACTACAAAGTGAATCACAAGAATTTGGAATGTTTAGTTCAAAAATAACCAAAACAACAGGTTCCGCAACAGATTATGTTCGTAGTATTTCTTCAACAATTACTGGATTTATGAAATTAATTTCTGGTTTTATAGAAAAAATTGCAAGTTTACCACTCTCACCAGCAATGATCGAAAAAGGGATCCCGGCAATTTCTGGAATATTAAGTGCCGTCGGTTCATTAATGACAGCAATAATACCTTCTCCAGAAACAATAAAACAATTTAAAACAATTGAAGGTAAAGAACAAGACATAGGAATGTTCTCAACTACAACAAAGAAAAGTATTGAAAAAATGGACACCAAGGGACTTGCAAAATTCCTTGAGTTTACAACGACTAATTTTAATGTACTACTTAAAACGTTAACGTCTGAAAGTTTTAAGACGTTTCTTTCTGACGCAGCAAACATTGTTAAAAATCCACAACAATTAAAATCAATTGAAGTTATTGGTTCGATAATGTCATCAATTGGTTCTATTATAAAATCTGTGTCTGATGCATCAAAAATGCCCGATGTTAAAAGTATATCAAATTCAAAAAACATAACAATTAATTTTAGTCCAAATGATATTAATAGAGTTCTACAAGATCTTGCAAACGATCAAGGTGGAATTGCAAAGATGTTTGATTTAATTGTAACTTTGTCGTCATCTTTTGCTGGCGTTAAAGACATATCATCACGTCTTGAAAATGTAAATAAAGTGTTTTCAAGTATAAATCAAATAACGGGATTTGTGCGTACAATGATGGACTCAATGAAACAAGGCGCAGTCGATGACACAAAGATTTTAACTTCTGACGTTGATAGAATGATGGCACCACTTGCAACACTCGACGCAGCACTTGAGCGCATGGCACAAACTGGTGCAGGTTCATTAAATCAAATTTCTACGCGATTGATGAATCTTGTCGGCGATGATGGAAGTATGAAAATGCTTAAACAAATTGNTGATCAAGGCTCGTCGTTAAGTACTTATGTTAAATCAATTAAAACAAACGTAATTGAGAATGGAATTATTCCAGCGATGGAAGCTGTTAAATCGATGACAACGGCAATCAATCAAATGGATGAGGCGATGTCAAATATTCAACTTGGCAAGAAAAAAGTTACGACTGGTCTACAAGGCGTTGCAAGTTCATTAGGAGTTGGTGGTCAAGCAAGTTATACAATTCAAAATAAACCAATTAATATTCATCTTGAAATTCAAGTCGAAATGAAAGCAGCCGAACTAGAACGTACAATTATCTTTAGAAAAGAAAGCGTTATTCGTGATCAACTTCGTTGGATACGTGGTTCAGAACAAGGACATGATGCATTCCAAAATAATGAATTGTCAGACAATGTAAATGATAAGTATGTTCAACACGTGACAGGATAATATCTAAATATGATTAATGATACGACAGAAAATTTGATTAAGAAATTGACTGAAAATAAATTTTATCAAGATGCATTGTCGCATGTAAAAGATCCAAAAGAACGTAAAAATATCGAAGAACAGACAATAAAAATTTATCAAAATTTATTGAATGCTTTTATTCCAACAATAAACAGATCACTTGAAGATATTGATTCTACAATTGATGAAAATATAGTAATTATAAAAGAGAACAAATAATGCCTAATGATATCAAACAAATTGAGAACGTTGGTGGATTTGTCATTGAACAAAATGATGAACGTTTGACGTTTGTTAATGATCCAGACACAAATAACGATATACAAAAATCGACAATCATACGACTTGGACAATATTTGAGCGATGTAACAAAAGCAAATATTGGAGCAAGTACTCATGCAAACGAATATAGCATAGAAACAGAAGAAAATGTCGTTGCTTCTTTGACAAATGAAAAGGGTTTTCCTATTAAAATTTCAAACTCAAAGAACAAACAGTTATTTTTACAAGATCGACAAAATTTAACAAATGTTTCTCTTGATAGAACATTACGTGAACCATCACCAACAACAATAGGTCTAGACGAAACATGGAAAAAAGGTATTTCTGAAAAAGAACTACCTGATGGTAATTCGTTGTTAAAAAATGCGACAGCAAATAATTCACCAGTAAAACCAATTGTGTCAGCTGTGTTAAATAACAACAGATTTACAACAGATTCACAAATGAATGTTGATTTTGAATCACCTTCTCCACGTTATAATCCATCAATTCGAATTCCTACACATAATAAAAATAGTCTTGGTACACATAATACAATTGATACGTTTTTAGATGATTCGTTTGATAAACTTGCTCTTGTTGGTCACATATTGTCTTTACGTGGATCTGGTGAAGTTGGTTCACAAAATGATAACTACAACCCAATGTCAGCGGGTAGTGAAGCAAAAGCATTTTTGCCATCGTTAAATCAATTAGCTGTTGAACGTATAAATCCCACGACGTTTGAAGCACAAGACGTATATAATAAAATGGCAAATGTAACTATCGCTGATGCAAATATAATTAGCATTGCCGATGGTTCTTGGGGTGCGATGAACAACGTGTATGATCCATTTAGTGGAATGACAGCACTTGCGATGCCCGTTTTAGCGGCAACATTAACAATCGCCGTATTGACTGTCGTAGAATTGTTGGGTGGTGTAGCAAGTCTCGTGTCAGGTAAACCTGTAAACGCGCCTACAAAACATTCAGACGGTCGATATGTTCTTGGTAAATGGTCAACAGAATTAAAAGCAGCATCAACGTCAGGTCCAACATTAAGTTTTAATTTTCCTCCGTCAATTCAAGACGTTCTTGGAATTCGAGAAACAGAATATCCATTTATGACAGCACTTAATAAGGGAATGTTTTTATTCTTTGGTATGGACACTTCCGGTGGAACTTTAAGTGCTTTACTTGGTGGAATTGATCAAGCAATTGAAACGCCGGGTTATAATGCAGTTGTTTGTCGTTCAATTTTACGTTCTACATTGACGATAACAGATCAAATCAAACATACGTTTAGCAGTCCAAATTTTATATCAGGTGTTAAGAACGTAATGGCTGTTCTTGAGATTGTTAAACGTAGTAAAGTGATGGCGGCAATAAATATCTTTACTACGCTTGGTGATAGAGCACTTGCTGAAATTGAAGGTGCAAACGAAATTGATCGTGACGGAATAAAAATTAACTCTGAAATTGATAGTTTTGATAACAATGTTGCCGGTGCTGCCGTAAAAAAGAGTAAACTTAACGGGATTAACAAACTCGCCTGGGCAAATAATAGAACACCTTCAATGTTTTTAATGCCGTCAACTGTGATGGGACTTTCTATTGCGTCGGCGGGTAACTCTGATAATCAACTTGGTGGGTCACTACAACAATCGTTACGTGCTGAGGTTCATTCAAAAAATGAAACAATAATAAAGAGTCCTGATGATAAATCTTCTATTGGCTCAGGAATGAGAATACAACAGATTTCAAATGACCCTGACGAGTTAACAGTTGACTCTATTGAAAAAATGTTAGATGCTGAATACGTTCCATTTTATTTTCACGATCTACGAACAAATGAAATTGTAAGTTTTCAATCATTTTTAACAGCATTAACAGAAGACTATTCACCACAATGGGAATCTTCTGAAGGTTATGGTCGAGTTGATAAGATCAAAATCTATAAATCTACTGATCGTCGTATTAACGTAGGCTTTTGGGCAATTTCAACAAGTCAAAACGATTTTGATGATCTATGGGTAAAAATAAATAAGCTTGTAACGTTAGTGTATCCACAATATTCGGCTGGTCGAAAATTATCACCACAAGGTTACAATTTTACAATGCCATTTAGTCAAATCATTACATCTTCGCCAATTATCAGGTTACGAATTGGTGATTTAATTCGTTCAAATTATTCAAAATTTAACCTTGCTCGATTGTTTGGACTTGCTGATTACGACAGTCCGATGTTAAATAACAATAAACTTGCGTTTGAAACAAATTTTAAATCATTTTTAGAAATTAAAGACACATATGAAATGTTTATGAAACGTCCGTGGGAAGCAGACAAAAAATACAAATGGTATTTAACTGGTCCAGATGGTATGAACATGCCTGACTCGGGAATGGCGATAAATATTCCTATTCCTTTGATAGGAGGAGGCGGAGAAGCGGCAGGTAAACCTTTCCAAATTCCAACAGCATTACTTCCATACTACAACGTAAAACCAATTAAAAAATATGAATCGGGTGGACAAGGTGGAATAAATATAAACATTAGTATATCATCTTTTGGTGGAAAAAAATCGTCAAATGCTGAAGACGAGAATATAGAAATCGGCGTATTTGAACTTTCACCAATGAGTGCTGATGAAATAACTCGTAACTGGAATATGAATATTCAACAAGCACAAAAAATAGCAAGTCAACTTGATCAATATGAAACAAACGGCAAAAATCGACAAAAAACAAAAGGTCGACAATTCATTCTACCAGCTAACACGGTAAAAATGCAAGAAGTTTCATTACGACAATTTTGGCTTGATAACAATGCATCTGTACAAAGTGGTATGGACAGTGTGCTTGAGTTTATGTCAGCAAAAAACAATGCAATTGTACGAGCGTTTCAAGAAACTAGTGGTAAAGGTCTTGCAGGAACAATTGATAGTCTGTCGTTTGACTGGAATGAAGGTGTTACGTGGGAAATAGATCCCCATAGAAAAGCACCGACTCGAGTCAAGGTTACGTTTACGTTCTCGCCAATTCACGATATATCACCAGGAATTGATCATCTAGGTCTAAATAGGTCACCACTTTATCCTGTGGGTCCTATGTTCTCTGAAATTGTTAGGGAGAAATTATAATGGCTATTTCACGCTATGCAAATGCACCCGTTATGGGCTTCGGACAATATTTGGGTACATCAAATGTAATTTCATCAATACGTGCCGCAATTAAATCAGGTGCCTTGCCAGTCACTACGGTGATAGTACGTGGTAGAGAACGGTTGGACACAATAGCTGGTGAAGTTTATGGCGATGGACGTTTGTGGTGGGTTCTAGCAGCAGCATCGAACATTGGTTGGGGTCTTCAAGTTCCACCGGGAACGGTGATAAGTGTACCTGAACTTAACGCTGTGATGTCATTTTTAACGTAAGTTACCATAATTTTAATCAATGGCCGATTTTCAAAATGATCTTACGTCGTTTTACAGGATGATGGAAATGGCGGATGTTTATGGTGCACAAGCCATGACAGAATTTGTGTCAAGTATTTCTGATCAGACGGAAAAGGGACAACAATTAACTCGAAGTGTTTATGAGTATCTTATAAATTTACTTATAAATGCAGATTCTAAAGGTGTTTATCCTTCTGAACAACTTGCGATTATGTTAAAACGTGTAGCAAAAGGATACACTACACCAACGGGTAATACACAAGATATTACAAACGAAACAAAGAAAACATTTCGACATGCAATTCGTTTATATTCAACAAACGGAAAGTTCGATATGTTTGACGATAAAGAGACATATCAAAATTCATATTATGATTTTGCGAAAGGTGAAGTAAAACAGATTTCGTCGCTTACTCAAGTGCTTGGAACACAATTGACAAAGAATCTTGATCGTGGCGATGGGACAAAAAAAGTTTTAGCTGTTCATATGTGTTCTACACCATTATTAACTCCACAGATGCGAAATACGTCTAAAGTAGAATTCTGGTTAAATAATATACCTTCGTATGTCGCTTCTCGTCTAACTCCTTACCTCGACGTTAAGTTTCAATTCGAACGTTTTGCTCAAGAAACTTCTGATGAGGGTGCTCATAACACAACGTTTGGTCTATTAAAATTTCTTCAAGGAGCTAATTTAACTCTTGAGGGAGCAAATAAAGCTATGTTCGATGGTAACACATATGACGCAGATCAAGGTCTTGATCAATATACGTCGTTTCATCGATACTCAAAAACAGCTGGCATGGAAGTGTTCTTAGCACCACAGACGATGGTCAATCCAAACGAACAAGGATATGATGATCGTTTTGTTGAAGTTATAGACAAATTTCGTCCACTTGCATCACTTAAAAGCGTTGAAATTGGAATACAACCCTTGATTGGTTTCATGACATATAAAAATGGTACATTAACATTTGTGCTACATGATCGTTCTCGAATGCATGAAGTTGCTGATATGATCAGACCACAATTGTTCAAAGGAACTACACTTTGGATCACTTACGGTTGGCGACATTCCATTGAACAAAATAATCCTTATGCACAGTTTGTGAACCAAAATATGATGATGCGTGAAGCGTTCATGGTTGTAAATAGCGAGTTCTCGTTCGACAATGCAGGCCAAGTAGAGATAAAATTACATATTGCAACTCATGGTGCACGTACAGCCGAAGCAGCTTCTGTTATTGGAACTGGAAGCGATGTAAACAAGCAATTAATGAGATTACAAGACATATCACATCGAATTTCCTATGCTCAACAACGACTAGGACTTGAGGCACCACAAGGAATAAAAGACGAAGTACGAGCTTATGAATTGATAGACTATGCGACACGTGGTGCATTCCCTGATATGGATCAAAAACAGATGGGTGAAGCATTAAAAAAACTCGATGCTCTACTTACGTCTGGACGATTTAATAGTGAAACACAATCGATTGCAACTCAACTAAAAGCTGATCTAAAAACTCTATATAAAGGTAACGGTAACGAAGGCAAGTTTGATGAGTTATTGAAGAACACTTATGAAAGAGCGACAGCTGACAAATTTGCAGAAGTGATCAATCAAGCTGATCCATTTCTGCCTAACGATCAAGTGATAAATAAGTTTAAACAATATTTACCCGACTGGTTCGATAGAAATTTACTAATCGCCGAGTATCAAAACGCAGAGAGTGTAAATATATCTACGAAAAATATCAATCAACGTTTCAAGAGACGAATTGTTTCGTTTGGTAAATTATTTACAGTGTTTGTAGGTGATGCTCTTTCTCAACTTGAAGAAATAGATGAAGTTCAATTATTCTTCTATAAACTAAATGATAATTGTGGTCCAGCAAGTAGCATAAACATAGCTGAATTTCCTATTGAGATCTCGGCATTTATGAAGAAATACAATGATTATGTATATCAAAAACGAGCTGAAAATGTAACGATAAAAGAGTTCTTAAGTCTATTGATATCATCGCAGTTTACTGATCCACGTTCATTAGGATTTGGAATGCGAGGATATTATGAAGCTTATGATGCGAAAAGCCCTGATCCAAAAGCTCGTGATAAGACACAAAAAGATTTTGAAACAGCATTAGCCGCTAGACAAGCAAAATACGGCGTGTTCAAATATCCGTCTATACAAGTGTTATTCGAAACAGTACATGCTCGAAGTGACGAAGCTCAAATTCCAGTAGATTTACTACAGGTACTTGAGTATGCAGATGCACCAAATGTAGCGAAATTTAACAATGCAGATAATAATCGAAATGGTATGTATAAACGAATCATGAGGATTCATGTGTATGATAAGGCAGTAGATATTTTCCCGTGTGAGTCCAGAATGTTACGTGATGCTAAAGGAGGAGTTGTAGATGTTCCGCCTACACCTGAAGGGAAAGCACTTTTCGAAAAACTTCAAGATATTCAACGTCGTTATGGCGTTGGATCAAGTGAAGCTTCTAAGAAAGCGGCCGAACTTGTCGAAATGTCTGTAGGAAGCTTACCAGGAAATCCCGGTAAAGTGAAAATCAAAGCTCACGATGTACAACCAGCGACACGGTCGAGAAGTTCGTTGGTTCAATTAAACGATGAAATTTCGAAGCGAGTTCCAACAATTCATTATGGAAGCAACGGTACGACGATTACAAATGCATCGTTAAGTACTAAAGCCGACGCTAGGGTGAGCACTGTGAATATGATTCGACCTGTCGGTGGAGGATCACAACTAGCACCAAACGGCGGAGGCGCGGGAGGCTTACCTGTCCGAGTTATACCGGCACAATTGTCGATGACTAGT
>WSSedB1CaDRAFT_10000750_pt1 | contig 13289 bp, 10 predicted proteins | sample WetSurSB1Cattail_FD_9460 | JGI IMG/M metagenome (IMG submission 9460)
CATCAATATGTGCTCCACCATAAACCGATTCAATAAAAATCTTTTGTGGGATATACTTTGTAAATTTAAACAGTTGTTTCGCAATCTGTTGTCCAAGTTCACGGGTAGGAGATAATATCAGAGCCTGTACATAAGGTTTGTCAGCATTTATTGCATGCAGTATCGGCAGTCCATATGCAGCTGTTTTACCTGTTCCTGTCTGAGCCTGACCAATAAAATCAGTTTCTTTTGTAATTAATACAGGAATAGCTTTCTCCTGTATTTCAGTCGGAATGTTAATGTTTATTTCTTCAAGTGCTTTTATAAAAGCTCCGGATATGCCTAAATCAGAGAACGTTTTCAAATATCTGTTATTAATGGGATGCAAAGATAGGGGGAAATTCGGGTAAAAAAATTAACTGGTGAGACACAGCGTACCCACTGCAATGAATTGGCATGGGAGAATCATAACTCATAGGGGCTTTTGAAAAATGTGAAATCCATTAACCACAAAGTTCGCAAAGGATTAACACGAAGAACACAAAGTTCAGTCCCGATTGCTCCCGATAGCTATCGGGACGGGAGCTATCGGAATGAAATTTAGGTTTTTACTTTGTGTTCTTTGTGCATTCTTCGTGTGCTTAGTGGTAAAAAAGGATTTTTTCAACAAGCCTGGAGTCCGCTGAGAAATATAGAAGGTACAAAGGGAAATTCAACCTGTCCCGATCCAGCGTGAGTGCCTGAACAGAGGTTACAATTATTTATTGCCCGACCATTTTTTCCACAGATCCTTATAATCCAGCATCTTGATATAGAAGCCTCCTACCACGCTCCTGGCCTGGAATCCAACCATTTGTGCATTATCAGTAATATACCAGTCTGATAAGGGAACTCTGTTTGGTGTTTTGTCAGCATACTTAAATACCGGGTCAAAAATTGCCCTGAAATCTTTTAAATTATCAGCAAGAGTGGCAGTCCATGTTATCCAGTCATTTTTGGAATATCGTTCACGGTTATCTAATGGGAGTCCGTAAGGAGCCATAACTGTTTTGTAAAAATTTATTTCATTCCTGAATACTTCTTTCGGGAAAAGATTAAAATCCAGCAGCTTATCCCATACAAGGTTATATTTCTGACTCCACGTTCCTTTTTGGTCGTATGCCAGCAAAGTATGATTCCCTTCGGTGGCAAGATTTACCCATTCTTTCGCCATAGTTTTGGCTTTTTCACCTGCCATGGCAGCTTTATCTTTATAACCATTCATTTCACAGAGCATAGAATATGATTTGATCGCAATGATTGCCTTGGCTGAAAGGTTGACATTATGAGCCAGATGCCCGGCAAAATCATCTGTGCACAGCTGGTTTTCAGGGTCGAATCCCTTTGATATCAGATATCCGGCCCATTTCACTATAACCGGCCAATACTGTTTTGCAAAGTCTGCATTCCCTTCCACTTTCGCCAGAGCTGCCAGCATAATAAGCATATTACCTGTCTCTTCTACCGGCATCTGGTCGGTTTCATCTTTTTCGCCTCCTCCATATACCTGTCCGGTTGCATAAGGATATTGTCCCAGATCGTGTGGTGCAAAAGGGAATTTCCATCGTGTAGATGACGCATAATCAAGCACGGGTCGTAACATTGCTTTTGTAAGGACCGGACTGAATAGAAGCACGAAGGGTGAAAAAGGATATATGACATCTACAGTGGCAATACAACCGTTACTGAAATTTTCTTTCGGAAAAAATAACGGGTTGCCATTATTATCTGCTACCAGCTTATGTGCTGCAATGCATTGGCGATAAACCAGAGCACACATAAGGGCATATTTTTCTCCGCCAGCAGTGTTGAGGTCTCTCATAAGTTCTGTGTCAAACGAATTGCAGGCTTTCATCAGCCTGTCATAATCCGAAGAAGCAGTTATCAGGAGATCATCGAATGACATCCCGTTATGACGCCACCATGCCCGGAGGTCGCTTTCAAAATATCTGATTGAGTATATATCATCGTATGCCACCATCGCCCAGACACTCACTGCTGAAGTCCCGATCTTTCCAAGGTCCCACGATGATGCCATTGATACTGACCCATCATTTACCTTGCGTGGTTCTGTAAAAATTACGGTTTCCGGAAGACTTCCTGTTTTAATAAAACCAGCTGTCAGGGAATTTCTTGGAGCAACCGAAAATGAAGGATTCTCAGTTTCCGGTACGGACAGATAGACATAACCCCAATCTATGCGCACATTATCACCGGATTTGTTGAGATATTTCTGCTCTTGCGTTCCGATCTTTGCTGTCTTCAGACCCTTGATTGATGGCTGATCCCAGGTGATCAGCTGCTCCGTCTTATTTACTGCCAGCTCCGATCCGCAATCGAAATAAAGCTGAATATCATGTGTTTTATTGTCAGCCGCTGACGCTTTCCATGTAATATAGGTAACCGGGCGTGAGAGAACATCGATATCTTTAACAAGTAAGGGTGAAGTGAAGATCATTGATAACTTAATACCTCCTCCTCCAAACTCGTAAATCGTGGTTGTCGGGAGAACTCTCAGGGAAAGTTGTTTCATGGGTTCTATATAAGAAGGATTGCTTCCCATGACACGAAATGTTTTGCCATCGACTTTTATCATGCAGTGGAGCGGATTCTTTGCTCCGGTCCAATGGACAGTTTCCATATCGGTAAGCCTGTCGGATGGCGACCATACACTGAAATAAGGATCGTGTGTAATCAGGGGCACAGACGGTGGTCTGAAAGGAATTGATCCATATCCTGTATTTTGGGACCTTATGAATGTAGTGAAAGCAAAAAATAGCAATAAAAGTGATAATGGTTTTTTCATATCCTGTTTATGTTAATTGTCAAATACTGTAATTCAAAAATAGGATAATTATTGATTATTTCGTTTGATTACCCGGTAAGGATTACCTGCTGGTTTTTCATTGCAGCAATTGAAATCTTCCACCTGATGCATAATAATTATAAATTGTAACTTAGCTGTATATATTTTTTTCACATGAGATCTTTATTAATAATTATGAGAAGAATAATCATTCTTCTTGCAATATTGGCGGGACAGCAGATAATCACATCAGGGCAGTCAGTTAATTTCAATGACTCTGCTGCTGTTTATTTCCGTGAAACCCAGATTAATTCATTACATTACAAGGATTTATGGAATATAGATTTGTATGGACCGGTTCTTCTCGTCGATCAGGTAACAAGGATGATTTATGCAAATTATCCCGATTCAGCCGGAATACTTAAACCGGACGGCAAAATTTTTACCGGTTTTTTGCCGGCTAAAATCAACATATCTAACACATCTGTCGTGTGGGGAGGCAGATCGTGGGCAATGATAATGCTTCCATTGCCTGAAAATATACAGGAAAGACTTGATTTACTTTCCCATGAGCTGTTTCATCGTTCTCAACCTGTTTTGGGTTTTCATATTTTCAATCCTGATAATAATCATCTCGACACCAGGGAGGGGAGAGTTTATCTGCGTTTAGAGCTTGAGGCTCTCCGTAAGGCATTAGTGGCTAATACGGATGCGGACATACATGATCATCTTTCAAATGCCTTATATTTCAGAGAGATACGATACTCTCTTTTCCCGGGTTCTGCTTCGGGAGAAAACGAGCTGGAGCTTAATGAAGGATTGGCAACCTATACAGGCCTTATAATGAGCGGGAGAAACGAATCCGAAACAAAAAAATATTTTGATCAAAAAATTACGGAATTTCTGACCTATCCGACATTCGTACGGTCGTTTGCCTATATTACTACCCCGATTTATGGTTTTTTACTCAACAGCTCGTACAAAGACTGGAACAAACAGATAACTGATACTACCAATCTGACAAACTTCTTTATAAAGGCTTTCGGTTTAACTATTCCTGTAAAACTTTGTCCTGAATGTTTAAGTAAATACGGTTTTGAAAAAATATTAAATGAAGAAACCGGCAGGGAAGTGGAGAAAGAAAAACAAATCGCTGAACTAAAGAGAAAATATATTGAATTGCCTCATCTGGGTATAAAGTTTGAGAAAATGAATATTTCATTTGATCCCCGTAACCTTGTTCCACTTGAGGGGTATGGTACTTATTATCCTTCAATGAGAATTTCGGATAATTGGGGAATTCTGACTGTAACAGGAGGAGCATTACTTGGCACCAACTGGGACAAAGTTATACTGAGTGAACCGACTATGATTAAGTCCGACACAATTTCGGGTAAGGGATGGTCGCTCTATCTGAATAAAGGGTATTCAGTTGAAAGAAATATTTCTGATGGCAATTACTATCTGAAAAAATAATAACTGCTGGAAAACAGTAAACCGGCTTTTTCAGTAAGAAATAACTTTATATCCCCGTTTAAGGTATTTCGTAAGAGGCTTACCCATGCCAATGACATCAACCTTACACACCTTAAGGCTATCCGATACTCCATACATATTTGCACATGCAACACAGGCCTGTACAATTACTCCGTTTTCTTTCATGGAGTTAACCTTTTCTTTAAGAGCTTCATTCTCAGCAAGAAGTTTTTCTGATGGTCCCCAAACGACAAGAATGACCTGATCAAACCATTTGAATTTCTCTGCAGCAGCAGCATACATCAGACATGATTTCTCGGCAACGTCAGGATCGCCACTGGCCCACACAACCACAAGGGTGTCTGATGGTCCGGCTATTTTAGTCTGCTGGGCATCAGCTCGTTTTACAACAGATAATACGAAAATAAATGCAATAAACAGCAATTTTGTTTTTGACATCGTGGTATAATTTATTGATTATTAATGATTACAATATGCTACAACAAGATAGATCAAATAAGGTTTTTAAAATCATCATAAAAGTTCTAAGACAATACACTTTTATCCGGCATGCCGGCAAAAAATATTTTTCCTGGAATTATATCCCTCATTATGCCTGTATTTCGTAACTTTAATAAAACGATACTGACAGTTTATTTCCGTTTATGTTTTATACTGGTAATTATTTGGGTAAGTCGGACAAAAGAGAATATATAAATAATCTATCTGTTATGGAATACTTTGTTGCTCAAAAGATTAAGGAGGCCTGGGGAAAAGAGCCATGCAATCATCCGCATATCGAGAAGGAATATTATTCTGGTGCTTTTCTAATAAACTATGTTTGCACCCGGTGTGGAAAAGAATTTACAATTGCTGAGAAACTTGAAATGGATCAGACCAGGGTGAAAGATAAAAATAAGACAGGCATACCAGCTTAAATGAAAATGACGCCGAAATTTCTATTCTGTCTTAACCTGATTTTTCTGGCCATCCATGGCGGTGTTAAGGATAATTTATTTATGAATTTTGTTCCGGTACCAGAAAAAGGTATCCGTTTCCTTTTAGTGTGATTATCTCTATTGATTTGTCAACACTGAAATAATGTCTCAGTTTCCTTATGTAGACATCGAGATTCCTTGAATTAAAATATGAGTCGTCGCCCCAAATCGTTATTAAAAGATCTTTTCTGGCTGTTACCTTGTTCCTGTTTGCACAAAGCATTTTCAGCAACTGCATATCCCTGTTCGATAGTTTGATTGTGCCTGTTGGTGATTGAAGCTCATACCGTAACTGATCAAAACTGAATGAACCGATCATTAAAGTGCCTGTATCGATATTGTTATCCCTTCTTGTCTTTCCTAGGTCAAGCTGGTTTTTGATTCGGGCAACGAGTTCCTCAATGCTGAAAGGCTTTTTTATGTAATCTGTTCCTCCTGATTCAAATCCCATCACAAGGCTTGCTGTATCAGTCTTTGCCGTGAGGAAAATTACCGGCAGATTGGGAGACATTCCTCTGATAGTTCTGCACAGACTGAAACCATCAACATTTGGAAGCATTATATCGAGTATACAAATATCGGGAGTGTAGTTTTCAAGACCAGAGATAACATTTGCCCCATCACTCACCCAGGTAACGGTATAGCCTAGATTCTCAAGAGTATCACTCACTATCCTTCCCAGAGACTGCTCATCTTCAATATAGTAAATCTTTATTTTTTTCATTGTATTCCGGGGAATTTAAGAATAAATGAACATCCCTGCCGGAGGTTTCTGACTTCTATGCTTCCTTTATGCAGTTTCATAACAAGTGAAGCAAAATTTAACCCAAGACCATATCCTTTTACATTATGAATATTATCAGACGGCAGTCTGAAAAATTTTTCAAATATCTTCTTTTGATATTCTTCCGGTATGCCAGGTCCGTTGTCATTTATTTCAACGATTATATCTTCTCCAAGCCTGTCAGCAGTTATTGTTATAACCGGTTCTTTATCACAATATTTAATGCTGTTGTCAATCAGGTTAATCAGCACACCTTTAATATACAGAGGATCGCCTGATATTGTAAGATTATCTTCTCTGCTGTTAAATTCAATTGTTCCTTCAGAATTGAGTTTACTGTTCATGGTTTCAACTACATCTTCAATAAGGTGGTTCAGATTAATATCACTGAGTTCCAGTGGATGTTCTTTCTGTTCAAGCAGCGTATGATCCAGTACCCTGTTGATCAGTTCTCCGAGTCTTTGAGTTTCCGCTGAAGCCAGCCTGAGATATTCCTCCATTTTCTCAGGCTCTTTTTTCATATTAAATTTGCCGAGTGCTTCAAGTGCTATCATAATGGTTGAAACAGGCGTTTTAAGCTCATGGGTAATATTATTCACAAACTCGGTACGGAGGTTATTCAAAATCATATGATTTCTAAGGCTCCGGTATGCTATAATAAATGCAAGGGCAGTAATGAATACCAGCACCAAACCAAAAATAATCTGGGTCAATATCCTTCCAAGCAGATAATCCCGGTATCCTGCGATGGCTGCTCCGGGAAGAGAAAGTTCATGAATGGGTTCAACAACAATTTCCTCTCCCTGTCTTAAATGCCCGGTATCTGATTTTCCTGAAATCCAGGAAATATTGAATTTCATGCCATTGGCCAAAACTCTCTGATGAAAATATTTCTTAAATTTTGAAGTGTCTATTTTTTCGGATAATTCCTCCTCAGGATTTTGCATGTTAACAGTATCGCCTGTATGGGCAATAATTAGCTTCAGACTTTTTAACAACATTTCATCAGGCAATCCATTCCGCTTTGCTAACATAGTGTTTTTGCCTGTAGAATCTCTTCCCTGTTTTATCTTCACAGTAACCACAGTAGTATCATTCAATGATTCTCCGTGATTACTTCCTGTTGTTTTTGACATCCAGATTACTTTTTTCCCCGCAGAATCTGAACGAATCATCCTGTGATCCATTATTATGATCCTGTTTTCAGATAAAACGGGATCTATATAAGTCTTGAATAATAAGGTATCGAGTACTTCATCATGTGATTTTAAATAGAATCCTGTTAGCTCCTTTAAAAGCAGGTTTTTTTCTTCATGGTACTGCGAAAAGAGCCATTGAATGACAAAACCTGTCAGCAGCAGCTGGCTTGATATCATCAATACCAATATCCTTTTATGTCTGGTCTCCTTTTTCATATAAATTACTGATCACAAAGATACTATCCCATAATGATTATGCAGACATCATTAACCTTAATTAACCTTGTTTACCTTAATCTTAACCCACTCTTCTGAAGCTGTGAGTTATTTTTGAGAAAAAAATAAACCATATGAAAGCAAAATTATTCGCAATGTCTTTAACTATGTTATCAGTGATTGCATGGGGACAGGAAAAATCTGTTGAAAATATTTCATCGGGCAGGATTTACTATGAAGAGAAGATCAAACTTGATATAAAGCTTGAGGGAGATGCATCTCAATATTCTGATATGCTTCCCAAAGAGAGAAAAACAGAAAAGATATTGTCTTTTTCAAATGAAGCCACATTATTTGAGAACAGCAAAGATATTGCTGATGAAATGACGCAGGAGCCGCATGAAGGTGTTAATGTTAAAATGATAATCGGAGGCGACGATGTGATCTATACGGATCTGAAAAACCAGAAGATCATAGAACAGCGAGAATTCATGAACAGGATGTTTCTTGTCGGGAAGGAGCTTCCTGTTGCTGACTGGAAACTTACGGGTAATCAAAAGGTTATCCTGGGCTATCCTTGTATGGAAGCGACGAAACAGGATACAGCCGGTGTAACGACAACTGTATGGTTTGCTTCGTCATTAACTGTAAAGGGAGGTCCGGCCGGATTTTGTAATCTTCCGGGGATGGTCCTCGAAGTAAATGTCAACGATGGATCCCATACATTTCTCGCAAAATCAATAGAACCTGTTGTTCCAGGAGAACTTAAGATTAAAAAGCCGGGTGAAGGGAAAAAAGTCACGGAAGCTGAGTACAAAAAAATTGTATCAGAAAAGATGAAAGAGATGGGAATGGATGATGACAAACCTGGTGACGGAGCACATGTGAGAATAATTATTAAGAATTAAAACCTTCATAATGAGGACATTTCTGGTTTTTGTTTTTCTTATTGTTGCTACAGCAATTAATGGACAGACTTTTCAGATAAAGGGTGATATCCTTGACGAAAAAGCCGAGCCTCTTCCTTCTGCAACCGTATTTTTGCTAAGTCCCGCCGACTCAACAATGATCTACTTCGCGGTGGCCGGAACTAATGGCATGTTCGGGATCAGTAATATTAAGAAAGGCAGTTATCTGCTTCAGATTTCCCTTATCACCTATAAAACGATCTACCGTAACATTTCCTTCCCTTCATCTTACGGGGATGATCTTGGAACAATAATTATGATACCACAGCCGGCAGGTCTTAATGAGGTTAAGGTTACGGGAGAGCGGATTCCTGTAAAGATCAGAAAAGACACCATTGAATATGATGCCAGAGCATTCAGGGTTAAATCTGACGGTGCCGCAGAAGACCTTATAAAGAAGCTGCCGGGAATGGAAGTTGACAGAGCCGGTAATATAAAGGCAATGGGTGAAAATGTTAAGAATGTACTTGTTGACGGCAAGGAGTTCTTTGGAAACGACCCGAAAGTTGCCACACGCAACCTGCCCGCTGATGCAATAAATAAAGTACAGCTGTTTGACAAAAAATCCGACGAATCGCGTTTTACCGGAATAGATGACGGAGAAAGAAACCCTACGCTTAATCTTGTTCTTAATGACAATAAGAAAACCGGGATATTTGGCGATGTCACTGCCGGAGGTGGCACTGGAAATCATGCTTTGACCAGCGCCAGAGTCTTCCGGTTCACAAAAAAGATTCAGTTTGCAGGACTTGGTATGTTCAATAATATAAACGAGTTTGGATTTTCAATCGGTGATTTTATTAATTTCAGTGGAGGAATAGAAGCTCTCTCTTCCGGGTCGGGGCTTGCGCTTCATTCCGACGACACCAGCTTTCCGGTCAATTTTGGTCAGCCGGTTTATGGATCCGGCTCAAACGGCGCTGCCGGATTGAACTTTTCGGTATCAAAGTCGGAGAATAACAGGTTCTTTGCCAGTTATCTGGGCAGCGGTTCATCCCGGAAACTTTCTGAGAATTCAACATCACAGTATTTCCAGCCCGATGGATCATATTTTATCAATGAACAGAAAAATCAGATTAAAAGAGATAGCAGCCACAGATTAAATTTTGGTTGGCGCAGGTTGATCAACGAAAAGCAGAATATTATATTAAATGGAAAGGTATCATACAATAGCGCTTCCAATCCGTTAAGCTCGGTGTCGGGAAGTTTTCTAAATGATATCCGGGTTAACTCACTTGATAGAAATACAAATGAAATAAAATCAGGACTATCGGGAGATGTTGATGCTTCTTACCTGTTCAGGATCAATGAGGGCAAGACTATTCTCAAGCTTACAGCCACGGGAGGATATTCCGGCAGCAAATCCAATACAAGATTACTTGACAGAACTGAATATCTTAACCCCTATATGCTAAATACAGACAACCAGTTCTTTAATCTTCATTCTTCTGATGAGAATTGGTCAGGAACAGTATCTTTCACACAAAAGATCACCAGGCAATCTTTTATAGATCTCTCCCTGATGTCACGTTACTCGTCTGAGAATATTGACAGGAAACAGGGCAACATTTCTGACCTGATGGTACCTATCGACTCACTAAGCCCGGTATTTCAAAAAACTGACAAATATTTACAACCCGCACTGACCTGGAAATATGCAACAACGAAGTCACTTATCTCTGTTGCTCTTTCAGGATATATCGGAAGCTTCGGTTCGCTTCTTGGAAATGCAGAAAGTAAAATAGCCAGCTATTTCTATCTTTCTCCCCGGGCTTCATGGGAATTAAATTATAAGTCGGGGAGGAGGTTAATGGTCGATTATTTAACCGGAGTGAATACCCCTGGAGCAGAAGAGATGATCCCTGTCGTAAATAACATTAATCCTCTCTCATTATTCTATGGGAACAGGGATCTTCGGCCAGAATACTTTCATAATATGAGGATGTCGTACTGGCTTTTTGATCAGTTCTCGTTCACAACGCTTCTTGCTACCTTAAATTCAAAGTACACTGTTAATAAAATTAGCTTTTCGGGTTCAGTTGATGAAAATCTGAGACAGATACTTTCACCTGTGAATGTCAGAGATGATTGGAATAACTCTGTTGATATAGATTTCAGCACACCCGTTCGTCCGCTCGGCATTAAGATGGATATTTCTCTTAGTGAAGCTTACAACAGGGGAAGAGATATTATCAACGGAACGGAGAACATCAACACTAATTTTAATCATAAAATATCACTTACACTTGAAAACAGGAAGAAAACTCATTGGGATGTTGAGACAGGAAGTGCTCTGACCATTACTGATTCAAGATACTCAATACAAAAATCGCTCAACAATATCTACCAGGATATTTCATGGTTTAGTGAGATAAGATATACCCCGGGAGCACGATTTAGTTTTACGGCTTCAGCCGATATTACCAATTATTCTGCAAAAACCTTCAACAGATCACAGATTATTCCTTTGATCGGATCGGAGATAAATTATTATTTTCTAAAAAACCAGAGAGGCGTGCTTACGCTGAAAAGTGTTGACCTTCTGAACCGTAATACAGGTATAGAACGTACAAGCGAACTGAGCTATCTGGTGGAGCGCAGGTCGGATATGCTTGGACGGTATATTATTCTCTCATTCAAATACAGATTGAATAAGCTGGGAGATAATAAAAACGGAATTGATGTCCAGGTGAAAAGAAGATAGATTGTTTGTCATAAAAGACCGTACCTCTTTGTTTTGTATATCTTCAGCCCGCTGATTCAGTCGGGAAAACAAGTGGATGAGGCAATGAGGATAATATAAGGCTTTAAATAAAAACTTATATTTATCTTGTTATGAGTTTTTATATTAATTTTAAGTCATAACTCTTTTATATGGACAAAATTCTGGGTTTTCTGGCTCCTGTGATAATTTCTGTAGTAGTATTTATTCTGAATACTTTATTGCCGGGCAGATGGGTAACCGGATATATTACAAAGACAAATTCCACGGAAAAAATGCGATATCACTTAAATGGTATGCAGGTTTTCCTCTCCATAATTTTATTATGGTTTTTATCAGGATATTTTAAAATCATTCCTTTTGACTGGCTATACAATTACAGGTGGTATGGTCTTGCAGGTGCATTTTTATCGGGTGTCGTTTTTTCAGTAGCAGTTGTAGTCAGGTATCCTCCTGTAAATAAGTCATTTCTGAAGGATCTGTTTTTTGGAAGAATAGAAAACCTTCAGGTTTGGGGAGGACTTGCCGATGCAAAAATGTGGTTGTATCTGACCGGAGCAATTATGCTGGAATTAAATGCTTTAAGTTTTACAGCTCACCATTGGATGTTATATGGAGCTGAGGCTTCACCAGGTATATATCTTTCGGCGGGCTTACTCACTTACTTCGTAGTTGATTATTTTATTTTTGAAGAGGTTCATCTCTATACTTATGATTTGTTCGCGGAAAGAGTCGGATTCAAGTTAGGATGGGGATGTCTTGTCTTTTATCCGTATTTTTATCCCGTTTTTTTATGGTCCACCGTAAACATGCCTGATCCTCATACACCGGAATGGTTATTACTGATATATGTTTTTATTTTCTTTACCGGCTGGGTTTTATCGCGGGGTGCTAATATGCAGAAGTATTTTTTTAAAAGAGACCCGGAGAAGGCTTTCCTGAGCATCAGGCCTGAAACGATTACAGATGGCAATAATGCTTTGCTGGTAAATGGATTCTGGGGGATCAGCCGGCACATAAATTATTCAGGAGAAATACTAATGGCCTCAGGAATAATCCTTTGCACAGGCTATCCTGCTTTGATCTGGCCCTGGCTATATCCATTATATTATGTCATCATGTTGACCGGCCGTCAGCATGACGACGATAAAAGATGTGCATTAAAGTACGGAGAGCTCTGGCAAACGTATAAGAAAAAGGTTCCTTACCGTATCATACCCTGGATCTATTGATTAGTTTATAACCTATACATTTTCCGTGTGGTATCTCCCATAATATTAATTGCCATTTTCCGGGGGATGATCTTTTGCATTATAAATGATGCCATCCTGTTTCCTCTGCCTGTGATGTGAGAGGGTTGTTTGCCCAGCTTCTTAAAACATTCTTTAACTACCTGGTCAGGCTGGAGAACCCGGGGAGTAAATAATCCTGTTTTTTCAGGATGCGTATTTTTATATCCTGGTGTTAATGTGGCTCCGGCGCAGCATGCTATGACATCAACCCCATTATCTTTCCATTCATACCAGAGGCTTTCTGCCAGAATCCTGTTAAAAGCTTTAGTTGCTGCATAAACCGATAAATAGCCACTTCCCTGGAAGCCGGCCAGTGAAGACATTAATATAACTGCTCCTCTGCCCCTTGTTAACATTTTTTCTGCATAGTAATAAACCAGGTTCAGAGGTGTGATCATATTAACCTGTGTTGCATGAGACATGTCCTCTATTGAATTCTTAATAAAAGGTCCAATATATGACAGTGCAGCATTATATACCAATAAATCAATCTGCCTGCCATTCAATATTTCTTCAATTTGTCCGGCAGCTTTGGTGTCTGACAGGTCGCATGAGATAAACCTGACATTCACCCTGAATTTATTCTCCAGGGAATCAGCTAATTCTTTTAACTGCTCCGGACGACGCGCGACAAGCACCAGATCAATACCTTCTGCCGCTAAAAAGGTTGCAAAAGCCGCACCAATGCCCTCAGAAGCGCCGGCTACCAGGGCTGTATTGCCATATTTAAGTTTTAAGTTCATTCCTGCAATAAAGATATAAGATAAAAGGAAACAGCTGAAAAAGAAAATCATGAAATTCCATGAAATG
>WSSedB1CaDRAFT_10000751_pt1 | contig 13285 bp, 12 predicted proteins | sample WetSurSB1Cattail_FD_9460 | JGI IMG/M metagenome (IMG submission 9460)
AGGAAATGATTGCTAATGGCAAAAAAGATGGCGGCGGTTATACAGAGCTGCAGTTTCCAAAGCCGAATGAAACGGAAGCTTTGCCAAAGCTGAACTATACAGCAGTATTTGCACCGTATCAGTGGGTACTTGGCACAGGGAGATGGATCGATGACATCGACGTTAAAGTCGCTGAGCAGCAGAACATTGCAGCAGCAGCCTTCAAGTCAGGGCTGATTAAAATCGTAATCTATATGCTGATCTTGCAGCTTCTGCTTATTGGGCTTGCGATTTACATTGGTGGAAAGATCGCTGCTCCGATACGTTTTGTGACGGATAAATTGCATGAGCTTGCTACAGGAGACTTTAGTCGGGAAATTCATAGTGATGTTTTGCAGAGAAAAGATGAATTTGGTATTATGGGCCAGGCACTTGTTACATTGCATAAGAGTGTGCGTGATCTCATGAAACAGATTGTAGAATCGGCAGAATATGTAGCCGCGGCATCGGAAGAACTGACATCAAGTGCAGAGCAGTCCGCATCTGTAAGCGCGCAGATCGCAGACTCCATTGTCAATGTCGCTGGTTCGTGTAATGAACAGTTTGATTCAGTTAATCATGCACAGGAACAGACGACAGAATTGACCTCACATATGGATGGATTTATTGATTCGCTTGAACAAACAAACAAGCAGGTCAGGGAAACAAATATTGCTGCGGAAAAAGGCGGCAAAGATGTTGAAAATGCAGTAAAGCAGATGGAAACGATAGAATCGTCGGTTGGGGAATCAGCAAAAGTCATTGCTGATCTTGGTGAGCAGTCCAAGCAGATTGGTACGATTGTTGATACAATTGCCGGGATTGCGTCACAAACCAATCTTTTGGCCCTTAATGCAGCAATTGAAGCAGCGCGTGCCGGAGAAGCGGGTCGGGGGTTTGCTGTTGTTGCAGAGGAAGTCAGAAAGCTGGCGGAGCAGTCGCAGGATGCAGCCGGGAAGATTGCTTCACTTATCGGTTCGATACAGGATGAAACACAGCGGGCTGTGGACGTTATGCAGACGGGTACAAAACAGGTACAAGGCGGAACTGCTGCAGTCAGCAATGCAGGTGAAACATTTCGTTCAATTGCCTCCATGGTAATGGGGGTGGCACAACAGTCAGGTGACATGGAGACGATTGTCAAAAAACTGGGGGATGGAACGAAGCAGATCAGTCTGGCCATTGGCAAGATTGATACAATGAGTCGGAGTGTATCTTCCGAGTCGGAAAGCGTATCCGCCGCAACGGAAGAACAGACGGCATCCATGCACGAAATCGCTGACTCAAGCCGGGCCCTTGCAGAAATGGCTCAAAAGTTACAGACAGCAGTAAGTAAGTTCCATATTTAGAAAGCATAAAAATAAGATCTTTTGCCAAAATGACAAAAGATCTTATTTTTTTTATGCCTAGTCGGGAATAATTGAGGGACTGTCGGTGATTGTCGAGAGAATGACAATGGTCTGTGTCTTGACAATTCCTGTTTGGTTCTTGATGCGTGTAAGAAGATTTTCGAGTGTGCGGGTGTTTTCTGTAAGAATTTTGAGTGAGTAGTCAAAGTCGCCTGTAATATAGTAGCATTCTTTAATTTCACGTTCAGCCTTAACATATTGTGAGAAGTGATCACCATTGCCGGGATTATCGAAGCGGATAAACATAAGTGCCATAAGATGCTTATTCAAAAGGACAGGATCAAGAATGGCTGTGTATTGTTTGATGACGCCCGAAGCTTCAAGCTTTTTAAGACGTTCACTAATGGCTGGCATAGAGAGTGCAATCTCCGAACTGAGATCTGAGATAGTAATGCGGGCATTTTCCTGCAATTTTCGTAGTATTTTTTTATCGATATCATCCATAGGGAACACCGCCATTCTTTATTTGTAAAATTGATTTTCTGCAATAATAAAGCAGGTTTTTTATTTAAATCTTATCTACTTATTATACCAGTATCTTTTTCATCTGTAAGCAGTTTTATAAAATGCAAAAAAAATACAGGGATTTTTGTGTTTCTAATAGAAATAAGAATAAAGAGAGGTATGTTATTTTATAAGGTGCTTCGTTGAAGAAGATTTTCGGGGTGAAGAATTCATGGGGAGCGTCAGTAAAAAAAGAAAAGTTCAAGGAAATATGGCGATATTTTTATTGCTTTTATGGGCCTGCTTCGGCCTTTTAGTATTTCGTTATGCATGGGTTCAGCTTGTTGAGGGAAACAAGCTGGCAGAAAGAGTAAAGTTTCAAAGTGATGAACAGCAGACGATGCAGTCTACACGGGGGACGATCTATGATCGTAATGGCCGTGAACTGGCAGTAAGTGTATTGACACAATCTTTATATGTAGATCCAAATAGTGTAAAAGATGCAGCGGCTTTAGCAGCAGATCTGTCACCGATTATTGGGATCAGTGAGGATACACTTCTTGATAATATTGCGCAGGGTGGTGGATTTGTCTGGATTAAGCGTCGTATGGAGGCAGAAGAAATTAAAGCTGTACGTAAGCTTATAGATGAAAAATCACTTAATTGCCTGGGCTTTCGTGAAGAAAGTAAACGCTTTTATCCAAATGAAATGCTTGCAGCAAATATTTTAGGGTTTGTCGGCACCGATGATGTTGGACTGGATGGTATTGAGCAGGAATTTGATGCGTTGATTAAAGGCCATAAAACGGAATCGCTTTTGCGTACAGATCAGCAGGGACGACCAATTTTCGATTCAGCACTTGGTGATACGCAGGACCTGTTGGAAGATCAGTGTAAATCGGTTGAGCTTACGCTGGACAGCACTGTCCAGTTTATGGTGGAGCAGGCACTGGATAAGGCAATTATAATAAATAAACCAAAAGCCATTACGGCTATTGTCATGAATCCGCAGACAGGGGAGATTCTGGCAATGGCGTCACGCCCATCATATAATCCGAATAAGTTTGCAGATTATCCGGCAGAAAACTGGAAAAATCGGGCGATATCTTTTATTTATGAACCAGGATCAACGTTCAAGGCGGTTGTTGCGGCAGCGGCTTTGCAGGAAAAAGTAGTCACACCGAATCAGGTCTTTGTCGATCCGGGATATGTCATGGTGTCAGGGCGACGTATAAAGAACTGGAGTGATGATAGCTTTGGTACGGTTACATTTACAGATGTTGTAAAGAACTCAATCAATACTTGTTTTGCGCAGATTGGCTTACGCCTTGGTGCACAAAAACTTATGGACTATGCGACGCTTTTTGGTTTTGGTAAAATTACAAATATTGAGCTCCCAGGAGAAGAAGGCGGTATTTTGTTTGATCCGGAGGCCATGCGTGATTCTGATGTTGCCACGACGTCGATTGGACAAAGTATTGCGGTGACGCCATTGCAGCTGGTACAGGCAATGTCTGCAATTGCCAACGATGGTATATTGCTTAAGCCGCATATTGTTAAGTCAATCAAAAATGCGGATGGATCAATTTATATGGAAACGCAGAAGGATGAAGTACGGCGGACGATTCAGCCGGAAACTGACAAGACCCTGGTGGGACTTCTTGAACAGGTTGTAGCGTCAGGCGGTGGAAGCAAGGCCTCTGTTAAAGGCTATCGCATTGCAGGGAAAACAGGGACAGCACAGAAAATTCGTGAGAATGGTACAGGCTATATGGATGGAAGCTATATTGCTTCGTTCTGCGGTTTTGCGCCTGTAGAAAATCCTCAGCTGACCGTACTTATTATGATTGATGAACCATCTGGGGGTTACTATGGTGGACAGGTCGCAGCACCAATTGCAGCTGATATTTTCTCACAACTTTTCCGTTATTTGCATATTGAGCCTTCAAGTGATCCGTTCTCTGATATGGATAAGCAGCATAAGGAAGATCCAGAAAAACTTACAGAATCGCTGCATAAAGAAAGACCGCAGGGAAAGGTTATTATACCGGATCTGAGCGGAAAGAGTCTCAGTGAGGCAACGCAGGAACTTTCGGATATTGGTATTACAATCAATGCAGAAGGAACGGGAATTGTTGCTGGACAAAATATTGCAGCAAATACGCTTGTGGATACAGGAACCGAAGTTACAGTATATTTCAAAGCAGAATGAAACTTATAGAAAAATGAAATGGCGAAAAGGAGTGTCGTAGTTACGATGCTCCTTTTATATATAAGAATTTCATAAAACGGAAAGTATCATATGAGGGCTTTTGGACTAAAATCTTGTTTACTATTAAAAAAGGAAAAAATAAGGTTTTTTCTGTGTGAAAATATGTTAAAATATAATTGACTCTTCAGAAAAATTACAGTTTATGATGAGCTTTTTGATAAAACGAATTGTTTTGTTTCACAAAAAACTTGACTAACTAAATTAAATTTTTCACAAATAATAAACAACAGGAGTTTTCAATATAAAGTAGAATAGATAAATTAGATAAAATACAAGAACCCAAAAACGGCAGAGATTTATAGGGATTTTATAAAGGAGAATTGGCTAGATGAAAACAGAGCAGGGACTTGTCATTGAGGTGGTGGGGAAAATTGCGCGGATACAGGTCGGGCGTCACAACGATTGTACGAGTTGTGGTGCCTGTCCATCGAGCCAGCATATTATCATTGCAGCAAACAATGATGTCGGGGCGAAAGTTGGCCAGCGTGTGACTTTTGAACAGAAAGAAGTCAACATTCTGCAAGGAGCCTTCATGGTATTTGCAATGCCGATCATTGCGGCATTTATCGGCGCAGTACTGGGGAGATTTATTGGTGAAAGCTGCGGTTATGATCTTACCTATGCCACAATTGCTGGTGGAAGTGTACTGTTTTTGCTATCACTTGCGGGTATAAAATTTTTTGATCGGGCGGTGGCAAGAGATCAATCGACAAAACCAGTCATTGTCAGTATTTTGTCATAAGTAAAAGTGTCAAAGAAATTTGTGATAAAAAGGCAGCAGAGTTGTGACTCTTATCGTAAATTTCAGCAACTATAATGTAAGATTAAAAATGTTAATATGAGGTGATATTCATGTTCAAGAGTTTTCTCGGAGGGATTCATCCGAAAGATGGCAAGCAGTATACGATGGATAAGGCTATTGAAACACCAGCATTGCCGGAGCAGGTCGTTATCCCGATGGGCCAGCATATCGGGGCGCCGTGTACACCGACGGTGAAGGTGGGTGACCATGTTAAAAAAGGCCAGCTTATCGGTACAAGCGAAGCCTTTATGCATGCCAATATTCATGCATCGCTTTCCGGCGATGTCGTAAAGATTGATATGATGCCGCATACAGGCAAGATTACATGTCCGGCAATCGTTATTAAAAGCGATGGACTGGATGAATGGGTAGACGGACTACCGCTCGATCGTGATTGGAAGACGATGGACACAACAATGATTCTTGATGCGATTAAGCAGGCTGGGATTGTTGGTCTTGGGGGGGCAACCTTCCCAGCACACATCAAGCTCATGCCTAAAAAGCCGGTTGATGTGCTTATCATTAATGGTGCAGAATGCGAACCGTATCTGACAGCTGATTATCGACTTATGCTGGAGCAGACAGAACGCATTGTTACAGGCGTAGAAATTTTACAGAAACTTCTTGGTGTAAAGAAATGTTTTATCGGTATAGAGGATAATAAACCGGAAGCGGTTGAGGTCTTACACAAGGCTTTTAGTGACACGAATGTTGAGGTTGTTAAACTTCAGACGAAATATCCGCAGGGTGCAGAAAAAATGCTGATCAAGGTGCTGACGAATCGTGAGGTTCCATGCGGTGGGCTGCCAATGGATGTCGGTGCAGTTGTCCAGAATGTTGGAACGGCAGCGGCGATTGCGGATGCTGTTGTACATGGTGTGCCAATTATTGAGCGCGTTACGACGGTGTCGGGCGATGCCATCAAGGAACCGAAAAATCTCCTGTTACGCGTTGGTATGACTTTTCAGGCTGCAATCGATTATTGCGGCGGTTTTAGTGAAACACCGGAGAAGCTGCTTGCTGGCGGGCCAATGATGGGAATGGCGCAGTTTACGTCGGAAGTTCCTGTAATGAAGGGAACTTCGGGCATACTTGCGCTTAAAAAAGAAACGGTGGAAAGTGGACAGGAATCGCCGTGCATTCGCTGTGGACGCTGTGTTGTCGCCTGTCCGATGGGCCTTGTGCCAAGTATGCTCAGTATTCTGAGTGAACGTCACGAGTTTGCCAAGGCAAAGGAAGAATATGGGCTTTTCAATTGCGTGGAATGTGGTTGTTGTACGTATACATGTCCGGCGAAGCGCAATATTGTTCAATATGTGAAATACGCAAAAGCAGAAAATCAGGCACAAGCAGCTAGAGAAAAAGCTAAGGCCGCGAAATAGTAGGAGATGGAATAAATGAGTCTGGAAAGTAATATGCAGAAAAATCAAGTAAATCAAAGCGCGGCAGAGGAAGTCCGGTTTGCCGTCTCGGCTTCACCTCATATAAGGTGTGACGAGTCTATTTCCAAGATCATGTGGCATGTCAATCTGGCTCTTGCACCGGCAGCAATCTTTGCTGTATGGTATTTTGGTGTGCCAGCGCTTATTAATATGGTTGTCGGTATGGTATCCGCAGTGCTTTGCGAATACCTCTGTGAACGTTTTAGCGGCAGACGGGATACTTCTTTTGATGGCAGTGCCTGTCTTACTTGCTATTGGATCTTTTATCGCAATCGTTATAGCAAAGCAGTCGATGGGCGGCCTTGGATTTAATATCTTTAACCCGGCCCATATTGGTCGGGCCGCACTTATGGTCTCATGGCCAGTAGCAATGACGACCTGGACACAGATGCAGACGGCAACGGTCGACGCTGTTACGAGTGCGACACCGTTAAATATTTTGAAGCAGCAGGGTTATGATCAGCTTGTTGCCACCTTTGGTGGCACGGCACCGATGTACAAGGCGATGCTTCTCGGTACTCGTAACGGCAGTCTTGGCGAAACATCAACGATTCTGCTGCTGCTTGGTGGAGCATATCTTCTCTATCGCGGCTATATTAACTGGCATGTACCTGTCTGCATGATCGCAACAGTTGGCGTGCTGACCTGGGTATTCGGCCCGGCTGGTCTCTTTACAGGTGACCCGATTTTTCATATGATGGCAGGTGGTCTTATCATCGGAGCCTTCTTCATGGCAACAGATATGGTAACTATCCCAATCACGATTAAGGGGCAGATAATCTTTGCTGTCGGGGCTGGTGCGATTACGGTACTGATTCGTCTTGTTGGTGGCTATCCTGAAGGTGTATGTTACTCAATTCTTCTTATGAATGCTGTAACACCGCTTATTGATCGCTTTGTAAAACCACGGATTTTGGGATCAGGAGGGCATAAAGATGGCAAATGAAGAAAAGAAAGAGCAGCCTATTTTTAAAGTAGCAGTGAATCTCATTATGGCTTGTCTTATCTCTGGCTGTGTTATCGGCAGTGTCTACTATGTAACGGCGCCGGTTGCGGCACAAAAAGCGGAGATGATGAAACAGCAGTCTATGAAGGATCTTGTAAAGGATGCAGATTCCTTTAAGGAGGTTCAAGGCAAGAATAAATGGTTTGCCGCGGAAAAAAGTGGTAAGGTTGTTGCTTATGTAGTTCCAGGTGAAAGTAAAGGCTATGGGGGTCCAATTACCATGCTTGTAGCGGTCGGTGTCGATGGCAAAGTTATCGACTATACAATTCTTACGAGTAATGAAACACCAGGTCTTGGTGATAATGCGGCTAAGGAGCCTTTCCGTAATCAGCTCAAGGGAAAATCGGCGGATAAGCTCAAAGTTGTTAAGGACCCATCAAATAAAGAAAATGTGCAGGCAATGACTGGTGCAACAATTTCATCCAAAGCTGTAACCAAGGCTGTTGAACAAGCAGTCGAAGAAGTCGTGCAGTTTACGGGAGGGAAATAAAATGAAAGATTTATGGAAAATTTTCAGTAAAGGTCTATTGGATGAAAATCCGATTTTTATTCTGGCATTGAGCTTGTGCCCGGCACTTGCTGTTACGACAACGGTTTTAAATGGTTTGACGATGGGCCTTACGGTACTCTTTGTTATTACGACGAACAATGTCGTTGTATCAATTACGCGCCGATGGATCAATCAGAAGGTCCGTGTTCCGGTCTATATTACATCAATCGCGACCATTGTAACGGTAGCACAGCTCGTCATGCAGGCATATTTCCCAGACCTTTATAAGGCTTTGGGCATTTACCTTGCACTTGTCGTCGTGTTTGCAATTATCCTTGCGCGGGCAGAGGTATTTGCATCGAAAAATGGTGTGGTTCGCTCCTTCTGTGATGGCTTTGGTATGGGGTGCGGTTTTACACTTGCCATGCTTTCTATTTCCATTATTCGTGAGCTTTTGGGTAATGGTACGATTTTAGGATATTCTGTATTTGGGGCGTCTTACAATCCGGCGCTCATTATGATTCTGCCGCCAGGAGCGTTTATTCTTATTGGCTATATGATTGCCGGTATCAAGAGCTATAATGCGCGCAGAGAAGCGAAGCGCTTAAAGGAAGGTGAAGCATAATGGGTGATTATCTTACACTATTTATCGGTGCAGTTGTTGTGAACAACTTTGTATTGACAAAATTTCTTGGACTCTGTATATTTTTTGGGGTGTCGAAGAGCTTTGATGCTTCAGTTGGTATGGGGATGGCGGTAACAGCGGTCATGACGCTCAGCTCAATTCTGGCATGGCTCATGTATAATTTTATTCTTGTACCGTTCAATCTCACATTTCTCTCAACGATTGTTTTTGTTGTGCTCATTGCGAGCTTCGTTCAGCTGCTTGAACTTATCATTAAAAAGCAGGCACCAGCGCTCTATAATATGTGGGGAATTTATCTCGTACTTATTGCGACGAACTGTATTGTTCTTGCTGTACCGCTGCTCAGTGTCGAATCCAGTTATTCTTTCCTCAAGAGCATTGTCTTTGCGATCGGTTCTGGTATTGGTTTTGCCGTAGCTATCGTTCTTATGGCAAGTCTGCGCGAAAAACTCGCCTATGCAGATGTGCCAAAGGCTTTGCAGGGAATGGGCATTGCATTTATACTTGCGGGGATGCTGTCCTTAGCATTTCTCGGATTTTCTGGCATGCTCTAATTTGAAATTACGGAAGGGATGAATAGATATGAATACGGCAATAATGATTCTTGTAGTCATGCTGGGTGTCGGGACAGTTTTTGGCTTTGTCCTTGCATTTGCCAATAAAAAGTTTGCAATGGAAGAAAATCCTCTGATTCATGAGGTCGATGAAGTTTTGCCTAAAGGACAGTGTGGTGCCTGTGGCTATGCAGGCTGTGCAAAATACGCAGAAGCTGTCGTTGAAAAAGAAGACGTTCCACCAAATCTCTGCGTACCGGGTAAGGCTGCTGTAGCAGCAAAGGTTGCTGAGCTCACGGGTAAAAAGGCAGAAGCGACCGAAGAACGTATTGCACATCTCAAGTGCCGCGGCACAAAAACAGCTGCACATGCAGATTATATCTATAAGGGTATCCATGATTGTTCTGCGGCCAAACTTATTCAAGGCGGGCCGAAGGGCTGCAAGTTTGGCTGCATCGGTTTTGGTAACTGTGTAAGTGTATGTCCTTTTGGTGCACTCAGCATGGGAGATGATGGACTGCCGATTGTCGATAGGGACCTTTGCACGGGCTGCGGCAAATGTGAAGAAACGTGTCCACAGCACATCATTGAGCTTGTATCACCAGAAGCAAAAGCCATTGTAAGCTGCAACTCGCATGATAAAGGTATAATTGCTCGCAAAGTCTGTACGAGTGCCTGTATTGGCTGTGGCCTTTGTATGCGTAATTGTACACATAGTGCAATAAAAATCGAAAACAATCTTGCTGTCGTAGATACGAAGATTTGTCGTGAGCAGTGCGAGGAAGCAACGTGTCTGGCAAAATGTCCGACAAAAGCAATTGAGGCGTTTAGCAAGCAAGAAACAAAAATAGAAAAAACTGCATAAAAAATATGGGATGCTGCTACGGCAGTATCCCATATTTATGGTAGGAAAAAAACGATTATTGAATGGAATAGAATGATGATGCGAAAAGAACAATTCTACGGTTTGTGTATGGTTATTGTATCTATGTTTTTTATGGGTGGCTGTGGTCAGCAAAGTGTGAGCTATGAAAAAAGTCATATTGTCATGGATACAGTTGTTACCCTGAGTGCGACAGGGCCGCAGGCGAAGGCCGCGGTGGAGGAAAGCTTTGATCGTTTGAGAGAGCTGGAAGAAATGGCAAGCCCAAACATAGAGACAAGTGATGTCGCAAAACTGCGTGAGGCAGCAGGGAAAAATTTTGTGCCATTGCATGATGAGGTTTATTACATGCTTGTGGTATCGCAGCAGTATGCGGAGCTAAGCGATGGTGCATGGGATGTTACAATGGGACCCATTATAAATCTTTGGGGTATCGGAACGGATGCACAACGCATCCCGACAGATGATGAAATTAAGAAAAAGCTGCAACTGGTTGACTATCATAAATTGCTTTTGCGGGAAGCAGACAAGAGTGCAATGCTCATGGAAAAAGGTATGGAAATTGACCTTGGTGGTATTGCCAAGGGATTTGCTGCAGATGAGGTACGCAAGATTTATAAGAAATACAAGATAGAAAATGGTCTTATCAATCTTGGTGCAAGCACGATGTATGCTATTGGCAAAAACAAAGACGGTAAACCGTGGACTGTTGGTATTAAGCACCCACGCAAGGATGACAGGAATACGTATCTTGGTGTCATTCATCTTGAGGAAGAGGCCCTTTCGACATCTGGTGACTACGAGCGTTTTTTTGAAGAAAATGGCAAACGCTATCATCATATTTTTGATCCGAAGACAGGTTATCCGGCTGATAGCGGTGCAATGAGTGATACAATCGTCATTGGCGGTGATGTCACGGATTGTGGAATGCTGTCTGATCTTTTGTCGACAACGGTATTTATTCTTGGTCCGGAAAAAGGAATTGCGTTTATTGCAACTCTGCCAGATGAAATGGGTTGTGCGATTACGACGAAGGATGGACAAATTTATACGACAAAGGATTTCTCAAAGCGCATACTGGATTTGCATGAGGATTTCAGATTTAGCTCCCATTAAAAAGGGAGCTTTTCTATTCGCAAGGGATAATGTTATAAAACTAGAATGATGTAAATGGAACAGTATACAATAAATAGAACTGGGTAAATAAATGAAGAACAAAGGCAAAAAAGTCACAAAATATCAGACCGTATCAGTCATCCAGTTTGAAAAACCTGGTAATTTTTTTATGTGAGGAACGGTAAGGTTCGCAACAAAGCCAATAGCGATACCAGTGGCGATGCCAACAAGAGCAAGAACAGGCAAATAAAGCCAGAGGAGTGGACTTTGGATAACCGTGACTGCAACAGTGAGCTGTCCGACATTATGGAAAAAAGCTCCGACTGCACTTACACCGATAATACTGAACTTGTCCTGCCCTAGTTTCTTGACGGCAAGCATAGCTATAAAGCTTAGCAGGCCGCCAGCAAGACTGTAGATAAAGATTGTCGGGCCGCCGCCGAACATAGTTGCGAGCATAATTCGTATAAAAAGAACGAGCAATGCATCGCGCCAGTGCGGCATTGTGTAGAGTGCGATGACGGTAATGAGATTGGCAAGACCGAGCTTGGCACCGGGTGCGATGAAAGGGACCGGGAGCATGCCTTCAATGACAAAGAGAGCAAGTGACTGCGCGACAAGCAGTCCGAGAAAGACGGTGTGAAAGGTTTTATTCATAAGTGAGATGCTCCTCTTCAAAATGCTGGAATAATGTCATCATTGTTGCTGTTTTTGTCCGTTTTGACTTCAATCATAAGCTTATGTGGCAGGCAGACGACCGTTTGACCAGGTTTTGCAATAAATCCCATATTGATGCAGATCTGATCCGGGCAATCCGCATCAATAATACCAATTGCAGCATCTTTGATCTCAACAACGTTGCTGCCTTGTGTGGTATTGATGGTAAATCTTGTTGTTCCGTGGTGAGCAGAAAGTGGCACGGTTTTATAAAGCCTGCCATCCAGTGTAATCTCTGCATACGTTGTGCTATATTGTTCGGTTTGCTTGCTGCCGATAAACAGCTCGGGGAGAAAGGAAAGGCAGATAAGCAGAGCGATGAGAATAATATCCCATTTTTTGAACATAGCTGAGAGGCTCCTTTTTTAGTGTTTACGTTTATTATACGCTATTTACAGATGTGCGGGCAATATAAGATCCAGTGTAAGTATTGTAGAATTAATCTTTTATTGTAATAAAAATCTTTTCATTTTAAGCGTAACGATGTAAAATAAATAGGTGAAAATCTTAATCAAAACACAACTGAGATTCAGCAGGGAACCGTCGGCTGAATCTTATTTTGCGATATTTTTTAGGGAGTGGAATGAAAATGCCGAAACGTGCAGTATGGGCAGAAATTGATTTAGCGGCGATAAGACACAATATCAGGGAGATCAGAAAAAAAATACATGGNGGGGCAAAGTTCTGCGCCGTCATCAAGGCAAATGCTTATGGACATGGTGTGATTCCGGTTGCGCGGGTTGCTGTAGAGGAAGGTGCAGACTATCTGGCTGTAGCAATACTGGAAGAAGCACTCCAGCTCAGGAACGAAGGCTTTACGCAGCCAATTCTTATTTTAGGCTTTACACCGATTGAACAGTCCCCAGTGCTGGTCGATCGTGGTATTACACCCGTTGTATTTACAATTGAGGCGGCAGAAGCTCTTTCGGCAGCCGCGGTACGGCAGCATAAGCTGGCAAAGCTTCATCTTGCAATCGATACAGGTATGGGTCGGATTGGTATCCGGCCAGAGGAAGCTGGTGCACTTGCAGCGAAAATCGTGAAACTGCCAGGCCTTGAAATTGAGGGCATGTTCTCTCATTTTGCATTAGCGGACTGCCGGGATAAGCGTTTTGCTAATGAACAGCTGGCTCGCTTCAAGAAGGCAATCGTTGGTATTGAAGAACAGGGCATCCATATTCCAATCAAACATCTGGCTAATTCGGCAGCGGCAATTGAGATGCCGGAAGCGCATTTTGATATGGTACGTGAAGGCATTACACTTTATGGTCTTTGGCCGTCAGATGAGGTGGAACAGGTCGTTGACCTGCATCCGGCAATGACGCTTAAGGCGCGTATTGTCTATGTGAAGACACTATATCCGGGAGAAACGATTGGCTACGGCTGTACTTGGAAGGCAGCACGCGAGAGCCGTATTGCTACGCTTCCTATTGGTTATGCCGACGGATATACACGTCTTTTTGCGGGTAAGGCCGTTGTTGAAGTG
>WSSedB1CaDRAFT_10000752_pt1 | contig 13275 bp, 10 predicted proteins | sample WetSurSB1Cattail_FD_9460 | JGI IMG/M metagenome (IMG submission 9460)
TTTTTCTTATTAACTGTCATATTGTTCCTAATTCCCGTTTTTGATTTTCTTCGTTTACTCCCGTCCATCGGCCGGTGGAGACTGAAGAACCGAGTCCAGCTCTGCTGGCGAGCTCGGCGCAGCCAAAATCAATTTACTCCCCCTCGCAATCGTGTGGCCGCTACGGCAGATCAAGTCTGGTGACGCGCATAATAAACAGATTTTAGAGCCGCCGGTGGATGTCTCAATGATTACTAAAAGGAATACTATTTTTCAAGTTTTGTCAGATACACATTTCTGAATTCAATATCCTTTCCCTCACTCTGCAAGCATATTGAACCTTTCGAAAGATTTACATTTGTACCTTTATTTTGCAGTATTCCATTCACCGAAACCGTTATTGTGTTCGAACTGCATGTAATTTTCATTGTATTCCATTCCCCTGTCGGTTTTTCTGATGAAGCAGCAAGCTTCTTTACGAATGGTTTTGACTTATCTGATCTTTCAGACATATCAGCGCCGTTCATGCAGACAAAATCACCTGCATTTCCTGCCTGCAGTTGACATTCTACACATTTTAACCACACGGAATCAGGGAGCTGCGCATGTATAAAAACCCCGCTGTTTGTTGCTTCAGTCGGATAACGCCATTCAACGTGCAGTTTATAATTGGAGTAGGTACCTTTTGTACGCATATATCCGAATGGGTTTCCTGTAATATGGATGACACCATCATTGACAGTAAATACTGTTAAAGGATTAACTGAAGGGTCCTTAAGCTTAAATACCCAGTTATTCAGATCTTTCCCGTTAAAAAGATATATTTTATCACCAACTGGATTACCTGATTTATTTTTTTCCCCTGTCTGAGCCATGCCGATATAAGGAATGGCCATCAATATAATAAGCATACATGAAAAAAGACAGATTTTTTTTGTTTTCATTATTTTGTGTTATTGGTTCTATTATGCTAAATTTCTTTTTACAGTAACTTACTCGCCAGTTCTGCCAGAAAACTACGTTCCCCCTTTACCAGGTTCACATGAGCAAAGATATCCTGGTCCTTCATTTTATCAGAAAGGTAGCTTAATCCGTTTGATGCGGTATCGAGATACGGAGAATCTATCTGTTCAATATCACCCGTAAAGACCATTTTTGTTCCTTCACCTGCACGTGTGATAATGGTTTTAATCTCATGCGGCGTTAGGTTCTGTGCTTCATCAACTATGAAGAAGATACTTGAAAGACTCCGGCCTCTGATATATGCCAGCGGAGTTATTACAAGTTTATCTTCTTTCATCATATCATTTATCCGAAGGAATTCAGGACTCTGATGACTGAACTTATGTTTGATAACTGTGAGATTATCATATAAAGGCTGCATATAAGGGTCCATTTTTTCTTTAACATCTCCGGGGAGAAAGCCTAGATCACGATTGGCGAGCGGGACAATGGGACGGGCAAGAAAAATCTGTTTGTATCTCTTATGTTGCTGCAAAGCAGCTGCAAGAGCCAGAAGAGTTTTACCGGTTCCCGCTTTCCCTGTTAAGGAAACAAGCTGAATGTCGGGATTTGACAAAGCTTCGATAGCGAAAGTCTGTTCAGCATTCCGTGGATCAATACCGTATGTGGATTGTTTTATTACTCTGCTAAGGGTCTTACTGACAGGATTATAATGAGCCAGAGCACTCGACCCGTTATTTTTCATAATAAAAAACTGATGCCCGATGAGATTTGGATCCAGGTTGAATTCTCCTGAAGGTACTCCTTCCGGAACTTCATAAAGCTTACTTATTGATTCCTGATTAACTCCCTCAAGTATCCTTATACCTTTGTATAGGTCATCAATATTTGCGACTTTATCATTTTCATAGTCCTGTGCTATAATTCCCAGCGATTTGGCCTTCATCCTGAGGTTAATATCTTTAGTAATCAGCACAACGGTTTTATCTTTATTGGCGCTGCAGACATATTCTGCTATCGCAAGAATTCTGTGATCGGCAGTTCTTTCAGGAAATGACTGATTTACCTTTTCAGAGAAATCTTTACCAGTTTCAATATGCATATTCCCCAGATTCTCTCCTAATGGAATATTGGCTGTCAGCAGCATATCTCCTGACAGTTTGTCAAGTTCACGGGTAAACTCACGTGCATGAAAATTTATAAGATCATTTCCTCTTTTGAATTTATCGAGTTCCTCAAGAACAACAATTGGAATTATAATATCATTCTCTTCAAAATTGTAAATGCATTTATAATCATGAAGTAAAACGTTTGTATCAATAATGAAAAGTTTCTTGTTGTGTTTCTTTCTCATCGTTAATAATTTAATATCAATAGATTACATCCTGTTCAAGCAGGAATCATCCTTCCTGCAAAAATAACTATTTTAAGCTATAAATTGTTATCTGAGTATAAAGTATGTTATTTTGTAGAATTAAGTGCCTGAAGTTTGTATTGACTAAAGTACTTAAAGTAATGAGAACATTAAATACAAAAAAATCACATTAAAATTAATGACCTACCAGCAAACTCTCAACTTCCTTTTCAGCCAGCTTCCGGCTTATCACAGAATAGGGAAAGCTGCCTATAAGAACACCCTGAACAATACAATTTTGCTCGATAATTATTTCAGTAATCCTCATCTAAAATACAAAACAATTCATGTTGCCGGGACAAATGGTAAAGGCTCTGTTTCCCATATGATTGCATCCGTTTTGCAGGAAGCCGGTTATAAAACCGGTCTTTACACTTCACCACATCTTAAGGATTTCAGGGAAAGAATAAAGGTGAATGGGGAAATGATCTCCGAAGATGATGTGGTCTCATTTGTTGAAAAACATAAGTATATTATAGAGTCTGTAAATCCTTCTTTTTTTGAAATGACTGTGGCAATGGCCTTTAATTATTTTTCTGAATGCAATGTAGATGTTGCGGTTATAGAGGTAGGTCTGGGAGGAAGACTCGATTCAACCAATATTATAAATCCGGTGCTGTCTGTTATTACAAATATCGGTCACGATCATATGGATCTTTTGGGCGATACATTTGAAAAGATAGCGGTTGAAAAGGCAGGTATTATTAAAAAAAATGTACCCGTACTGATAAGTGAAACACAATCAGAGACTAAAAATGTGTTTATTGGCAAAGCTCGGGAATGTGATTCACTTATCAANTTTGCCGATAAAAACTATAGATGCATCCTTGAAAAAAATGATGTCCAGAATAAAGATACAGCATATCAGATTATTGAGTTGTCAACAAATAGGATGATCAGAGGTAAATCATTTCTTGGTGGGGATTACCAGTCAAAAAACCTTCAGGCCGTATACAATACTTTTGGCATGTTAAAGGATATATTTGAAGTTTCAGATGAGAATATTACTGAAGGTATAAGGAAAGTAGTAATTAATACGGGCCTTTACGGGAGATGGCAGGTATTAAGCGAAGCCCCTTTAACTATCTGTGATACAGGCCATAATAAGGAGGGATTGGCATATGTCCTTGACCAGATAAAACGGATTCGGCGATCGGCATTGCATATAGTCCTGGGTTTTGTCAATGATAAGGACCTGAAATCAGTATTGCCTCTTTTTCCGGCAGCGGCATTTTATTACTTTACAAAAGCTTCGGTTCCAAGGGCTCTGAATGAAGTAATTCTTAAGTCTGAAGCTGAAAAATACGGACTGACAGGACATTGTTTCCCTGACGTTGTAACTGCTCTTGAATCGGCCAGAAAAAATGCGGATAAATCAGATTTGATTTTTATTGGTGGAAGTACTTTTGTTGTGGCTGAGGTTGTTTAAATAATTGTAATTTAGTTCAGGAGAGGGGTTGTCGAAAAAGGACTTTTTCAATAGCCCCTCAAAAACAGTGTGACTGTCATTTTGTGCGGAACTCAGTGAAGCGAAAAATCCCATGCTAATTTCACAAATTATCCGTTAAGTGTACTAAATTTGGTCATAAAATTCCAGATACTCATTTATGTTCATAAGATTAAATTGAACGTTTTTATTACTTAAATTTGTTACCAGCATTATATATGTCCTATGAAAAAAACTATTTTTCTTATTTTCTGGTTTGTTTCATTTATTACGCTTAATGGTCAAACAGAAAAGAAGATCACAATTCTGCATACGAACGATCTTCATTCTCACCTTATAGGTTTTGGTCCTGAGTCTTCATATACTCCTCTGACTGTAAATGACGACAAAACAGTTGGTGGTTTTGCAAGGATAGCATCAATAATAGAAAGCGAGAAGAATAGTAATACAGGGACAACCCTTGTTGTTGATGCAGGTGATTTTCTGATGGGAACACTTTTTCCCAGTCTTGAAAAGGAAACAGGCTTCCAGCTTCGGTTAATGAAAGCAATGCAATATGATGTTACTTGCTTCGGTAACCATGAATTTGATTATGGACCCGATTGGTTGGCTTCTGTCATCAATTCTGCAAAAAGGAACGGGGAGATACCTTCAGTATTGATAGGTAATACGAGGTTCTCTAAAAGGGATGTGAAAGATGATGCTCTTGAAAAGCTATTCTCTGAAGATATAATTAGCAGGAAACTGGTCCTGACCAGAGATGGTATCAAATTCGGTTTTTTTTCAATTTTAGGTAAAGATGCCGTGAAGGATGCTCCTCACGCTGCTCCTGTTAGTTTTTACAAACAATCTTCATATGCCAGAAAAATGGTAAAAGAACTTCGTGAAGAAAATTGCGACATTATTATTTGTCTGTCGCATTCAGGAGTAACAAAGGAAAAAAATGGCGAATGGGGTGGTGAAGATGTTGAACTTGCAAAAGGTGTAAAGGGTATTAATATTATTATTAGTGGACATACTCACACCAAACTGGATCAACCTGTTATTGTTAATGGAATTCCTATAGTTCAAACTGGTGAATATGGTCAGTATGTTGGTCGTCTGTCATTATCCTATTCAAATGGAAACATGAAGATAGATGATTATAAACTTATTCCGGTTGATGATAAAATTATGGGTAATAAGAAAATAAGTCAACTAATTGAAGAACAAAAAAATAGAATAACAACAGAAGTACTTAAACCCATTGGCTTGGACTATGATAAGCCGGTAGCAGAATCAGATTTTTTTCTTGAAGGTAATGAAACAGGAAATTTTATGGCTAGTAATCTGGGCCCGCTTGTTGCCGATGCTATCTACCATTATGTAAACAGTTATAATGCAGAAGGGACTGATGTTAGTATGGTAGCTGCAGGAATGTTACGCGATAGAATTGTACCAGGGATACTGACCGCGCCTGATATTTTCAGGGTTATGTCGCTCGGATCAGGCAAGGATAATGTTCCTGGTTATGCACTTTCAAGAATTTATGTTACGGGCAGGGAACTGAAGAGTATCCTTGAAATATTGCAGGTTGCATACAAATCGAGTCCTGACGAATATTGCTATTATTCAGGTTTGCGGGTTCAGTATGACCCCGACAGAGGCCTCATGAAAAAGATAAATAAAATCGAGATCATTCATCCTGACGGGAGAGTTATAAATGTCGGTTTTTCAAGAAAAAATTCTACATTGTATTCAGTTACAGCGAGTTCCTATATGCTTGAGTTTATCGGCATAATCAAAAAGATGAGTTTTGGTCTCATTTATGTTGTCCCTAAAGACGGAGCGGGCAATAAAGTTAAAGATATGAGTACCATGGTTATCGATATGGATAAGAACCGCGAAGGAGTGCAGGAAGGGAAAGAATGGCTGGCTCTTTTAGAGTACCTTGGTTCAATGAAAGACATCAATGGTAATGGTATCCCTGATATTGATAAACAATATGCTGTTCCTCTAAAGTGCTTCTTTACTTTAAAAACCCGATGATATACTGACTGAAAGCCTAAATAATTTTCACTTCAGCCACGATGTATGTTCATCAACCTGTTCGAAGTTAACCATGGCTATTGATGCTGAACTGATGTACTTTTGTTGAAGAACCCATAGAACAGCCTCTTTATAGCTTGGCTCAACTCCTTCTGACGAAGAATATTTTCCACCGGAACAGGTCTTCATCGCAATTACACCAATGCCCTTTTTCCAGGCTTCTGTTAAAACTGATATAAGCTTTGCCTGATCCCATTCAAAGTAACTTCCTGTTATTGAATGTACAAAAGAACCTTTGTAGTTAAAAGGTACCATTATTACATTATAAAATCGTTCCAGATTGTTTCTTTCCGGAAGATTCATATAGTCGTTATGTGTTGAAAAACCATGTGCTTTTATTACACCTGATTTTTTCATGTCATCAAAAAACTTCAACGTTTCCTTGTGAAAGAGAAGATTTTCATCAACTGCTTCATGATACAGCATGATATCGATGTAATCGGTATTCAGAGCATGGAGACTGGCTTCCAGTTTTGCTGATAGAACATCTCTTATTTCCGCAGCTCCTTTTCGTCCTTTTCCCTTTGAGGGTAACTCATTCACTTCAAGCCTTATTTTTGACTGTATAATGATTTTCGCTCTCATTTCTGAAATAGCTCTTCCAACTAGTTTTTCATTGTTACCATTACCATAAGTCCGTCCGGTATCAATAAAATTAATCCCTTTTCCAATTGCATATTTAATCAAGGACTCATCATTAGTCCTGGGAGCTCCGAAACAAATAGGACTTACAAAAAGACCGGTGTTTCCGATAGCTTTCAATTCAAATGCTGAAGGATAAAATTCAGATATGTTTCTTGAGACAAGACTGATTCCTCCGAGAGCAGTTAATGCCTTGTTACAGAATTCTTTACGGCTTATTTTTCTTCCCTCCACGAGCTGAATGGATTATCAACAACGAATTAAGGAATTATTTTCATAAGTTTACAGGCTAAATAGAAATAAATGGGAACAAGCATCTACTTCTGGATTGGATTCCACTTTTTTGTTTTCGGCATGCTTGCACTCGACCTGGGGGTATTTAATAGACACCCGCATAAGATTCCTGTAAAAGAAGCTATTATATGGAGTTGTGTCTGGATAGCGCTCGCATTTTTGTTTAATCTGTTTATTTATCTGGATAAAGATTTTGGTCCTATAAAAGCTCTTGAATTTTTCACCGGATACGTAATTGAATACTCACTTAGTGTAGACAATATTTTCGTCTTTATCCTTATATTTTCATATTTTAAAATAAATAGTCAATATCAGCATAAGATTTTATTCTGGGGTATACTTGGAGCATTGATAATGAGAGGTATATTTATCTTTGCAGGGGTGGCTCTCATCAATCGGTTTCAATGGATAGTTCTTATTTTTGGAGGTTTTCTTGTTTTCACCGGATTTAGAATGATGTTCCATGCGGAAACCGATGTTGATCCTGATAAAAATATTGTTGTCAAATTCTTCAGAGGATTTCTTCCGGTTACAAAAACACAGCATGGTGATAAATTATTTGTTGAGCAGAATAAGAAGTTGTATGCGACGCCCTTATTCCTGGTACTTCTTATCATAGAATCTTCGGATCTTTTATTCGCGGTAGACAGCATTCCTGCAGTACTGGCAATAAGCAAAAGCACGTTTATTGTTTATACTTCAAATATTTTTGCAATTCTGGGCTTACGGTCGCTTTATTTTGCAATAGCAGGTATTATGAGTTATTTTCGTTTCCTGAAAATAGGACTGGCTTTCGTTCTTACTTTTGTAGGATTAAAAATGCTTGCATCATTTTTCCATTTTGAAATACATATAATTATATCGCTTGCGATTATAATTTCAATACTTCTGGTATCAATTCTTGCTTCAGTATTAATTAAAGAGAAGATTAATGATACAAAATAAGCAAAGAGCGCCTGTCCGTTGGCCTTTGTTGGTTCTTTTCTGTGCAATAACTATCAGTACTGTTGTAATTGGCATTATATATTATAATTATCAGAGAAAAAATCTTTTAATTGAGAAGCAAAAAGAGTTTTCATCTATTTCATACCTGAAGATCAGGCAGATAACTCAGTGGAGACTCGACAGGATAAATGATGGCAGGTTTCTCGGAGATAATACTCTGTTACAAAGAAAATTCTCGGAATATCTGAATAATCCTTCTGATCTGTCACTACGGAAAGACATTGTTCAGACTCTGAAATCACTTACCGAAAATTTTGATTATAAAAATGCCCTTCTTATTGAAAATGATGGAAATGTCCGACTCGCATACCCCGCTGAAGATACTATAATTGGAGATCATCTGAAACCATTGTTGCCCGGAATCATTAAACAACGCGAAATAGTGCTTACAGATCTGCATAAAACTAATCTGGTCAGCTTTGTGCATCTCGATCTTGTTGTACCACTGATTGATCGCAGTAAGAATGATACTCTGGTTTTTGGTCTCCTCGAATTGCGTGTTGATCCCTCTCAATTGCTTTATCCGTTAATGCAATCCTGGCCGGCTCCCAGCAGGAGCGCCGAAACAATATTGTTAAAAAGAGAAGGAGACGAAATAGTTTATCTAAGCCAGGTCAGACATCTCAAAAACAGCGAACTTACACTTAAGAAACCCATTACAACGGAGAAATTACCCGGCGCACTTGCAGTACAGGGAATAACCGGTACCATTGATGGAGTTGATTACAGAAATGTACCTGTAGTTGCAGCAATGAATAAAATACCTGGTACCCAATGGTATATGGTTGCAAAAATGGATAAGGGAGAGATATTATCCACTCTGACTTATCAGATGAAGATGTTTGTTATCATACTTGTACTAATAATTATTACTGCAGGATCCTTTCTGGCTTTTATACTAAGGAATCAGCGAGTCGCATTTTATCGTGAGAAATACGAGGATGAACTCGATCGTCTCGCATTAGTAAAACATTTTGATTATATATTGAAATTCGCCAACGACATCATAATTTTAATCGACAAAGAACTTAATATCGTTGAAGCTAATGACAGGGCTTTGGAGTTCTATCAATATTCACGTAAAGAGTTTCTGGGGATGAATATTGAAAAAATCAGAGCCCCGGAGAGTTTGTCGCAGCTTCCTTTTAATCTTAGAACTGTTAACGAGAACGAGTCAGCTACTTTTGAAACTGTTCATAAACGAAAGGATAATACAACTTTTAATGTTGAAATAAGTTCCAGAATAGTGTTGATTGAAGGTGCAAAATATTATCAGACAATTGGACGTGACATAACAGAGCGAAAAAGAATAGAGAGCACTCTGATAGAGAGCGAGAACAACTTCAGGAAAATATTTGAGGAGAGTCCATTTTCAATCTTGCTGACCAGCAAAGATTATAGTATAATAAGGGCCAATTTATCATTTTGCAATTTTATTGGTTACAATGAAGATGAGCTAAGGTTATTTACTTTTAGAAACTTCACACATCCCGACTATATCAACACTGATGAGATAGGCCTCATACAGCTGGTTTCAGAAAAAATTCCTATCTACAAAACTGAAAAGAGATATATACGTAAAGATGAATCAATTGTTTGGGGATCAACCTCGGTAAGCATCATCCGTAATAAAAAGGATGAAGTCCAGTTTTTCCTTGTAATGATTGAAGATATAACCTCCAGAAAAAGAGCTGAATCTGATCTCGAGAATTCTGTTTCACTCTTAAAAGCAACTTTTGAGTCAACAGAGGATGGCCTTCTTGTAGTAGATGCATCGGAAAAAATTGTCCAATACAATCAGAAGTTTGTCGATATGTGGAGAATTCCACTGGAATTGCTAATTCCGGGAGAAGATAATAATGCATTGGATTATGTCAAAGGTCAATTAAAAAATCCGGATACTTTCCTGGAAAGCGTAAAGCAACTTTATATAGAACCTGAAGCGACAAGTTCCGATATACTTGATTTTATAGACGGAAGGATTTTTGAGAGCTATTCACAACCGCAGAAAGTTAATGGGAGATGTGTCGGGAGAGTATGGAGTTTTCGGGATATTACCACCAGAAAGAGAGCCGAAGCAGAACTTATCGCAGCTAAGGAAAAAGCACAGGAAGGTGACAGGTTAAAGACTGCCTTTTTACACAATGTTTCACATGAAATCCGTACTCCTATGAATGCGATTATAGGGTTTTCATCACTTCTGAATGAACCTGACCTGGCTGAAGATGAACGGCATCAGTATATAGATATCATTTTTCAGAGTGGCAATCAGCTTCTGTCGATAATCAATGATATAGTTGATATTGCAAATGTTGAGAGCGGTCAGGCTATTGTTAACCTGAAGGAAATTAATCTTAATTCTACAATGAAGAATCTGAACGAGCAGTTCAGAATTGCAAGCAAGCATAACAATGTTTCAATTCATCTTAGCGTGGCATTGCCTGATGAAGATTCAATTATAGTAACTGACACTACTAAACTGGTTCAGATACTCTCAAACTTAATTAATAATGCTATAAAGTTTACAAAGAATGGACAGATCGATTTTGGATATATTTTGAAAGATAAGATACTTGAATTCTTCGTGCGTGACTCAGGTATTGGTATACCGTCAGAATACCATTCACGGATATTCGACAGATTTTTCCAGGTGGATAACAAAGTATCTAGACAGTACAGCGGGACTGGTTTGGGACTCTCTATCTGTAAAGGATACATCGACCTGCTTGGTGGTAGTATAAAAGTTGAATCAGAATCGGGTAAAGGGACTCAGTTTATCTTTACTATTCCTTATACTGTGGCTTAATTTTCAAAAGTCTGATAATTCAAGTTATAATATACAACAGGATTTCAAGCCTGCAATTTATAACTTTACTGAATCTATATTGCACTTATTCAGCATTATATATCATTGGTAGTAAGTTTTAATATTTCTCATATGTTAAAAAGTCCTGCTCATTGAACATAATTGCCTCTATACTGTTTAGCTTTCAAATGTGGAAGTAATTTTTATTATAAACTTAATTTTGATCAAATGAAAAAATTATTAGTATTTATGTTACTTGCTTTTTCTGTGACAAAATTATGGTCGCAGGACCCGTTCCTTTTTGAGGAGCCGAAACCAGTTGAAAACAGAAACTTTCGTATCCCTTTGCTTGGAGATGTTGCCCCAACATTCACCGCTGAATCAACGAATGGTAAGATAAAATTCCCTCAGGATTATGGTCACAGTTGGAAAGTTTTGTTCAGTCATCCACAGGATTTTACACCTGTCTGTACAACAGAATTACTTGAGCTTGCAAATTTGCAGGACAAATTTGATAAAATGGATGTAAAAATTGTTGCTGTATCTACCGATCGTCTGGATACGCACCAAGAGTGGAAAAAGGCAATGGAAGGCCTGATGTATAAAGACAGGAAGCCTGTTAAAATTGACTTTCCTCTCGTTGCCGATGCTGATTTGTCTGTCTCAAAAGCATATGGTATGATTCATGCAGCATCTAATACAACCAGGGATGTCAGGGGGGTATATATAATTGATCCTAATAATGTTATTAAGGGTATTTATTTTTATCCTAATAGTGTTGGCAGGAACACTGATGAGATTGTTAGAATGATCACGGCTCTTCAGACGACTTATGCAGATCATGTTATGACACCGGCTAACTGGAAAGCAGGAGACGATGTTCTCGTGCCAACCATACCAGATGCTTACGCTTCCAAACAGGAACTGGCGTCAGAAGGGTTATATAATCTAGCCTGGTTTATGTGGTACAAAAAAGCTCAATAGATTTTTTGGACCTATTTCCATGATTATATAAGATATTGAATGGTTTTTTTGTATAAGTATTTTTTTAAAGTCAGGTGATTCCTGACTTTTTTTATGTCCTTATCCAATCAAACCCGGAGCATCTCACAAAAAATATGAGGCTGTCTCAAAAGGACACCCTTTTTTTAGTTGATGTTCATTTCTTTTGCTTCTCCAAAAGAAACGAACCAAAGAAAAGGAGCCCGGAAAAGACAACCTTGCCCTTTTTGTCCGCAACACAAGGCCATATTGGCGCCACCAAAAAGGGCCAGGTTCGCACCTTTTCCGGTTTGCCTTTGCACTTACTAAAGTATTAAATTGTTGATAACTAGAAAAAAAGGCGGGATGCCTTCCCCTTCCAAGAACCTCAGGTTATGTAACTTGAGGGTTATCTGACCAATCTATATTCCAGTCGAAAGATGGCACTGGCGTTATATCAGAATTTACACTTAATGTGGTTGAGTGGCATGAGTTATCCTGATCACAACACAATCAATCGTTTCAGGAGTCAGAGATTAAATGGAGTTTTGAAAGAGATATTTAGCCAAGTGGTATTCTTACTTAAAGAAAATGGACACATAACCTTGAAAGAAGCTTATCTGGATGGAACTAAGATAGAGGCAATTGCCAACAGATATACATTTGTCTGGGGTCGCAGCATAAAAAAAAAGCAAAGTAAGAATACAAAAACAACTCCTTATAGAATCGAGAATTTACATTATGATGAGAAGAATGACAATTATACCTGCCCAAAGGGTCAGCAGATGGGTTTTATGAAAGAAAAAACAAAAATCACAAATAATGGGTTCAGGCAGATAAAACGATTTTACCAGGCATAAAACTGTAATGGGTGTCCAATGAGAGATGCTTGTAATAAGAGCAAAGGGAATTGAGCAATAGAGATAAATGAAAGGTTAAATCACTATAAATCAATAATAAGAGAAAGTCTCACCAGTGAACGTGGAAAAAAATACCAAAGCCAACATACGTTGATGTTGAAGCTGTTTTTGGAATAATATAAGGGAATAAAAATTATAGGAAATTTTTGCTCAGAGGTCTTGAAAAAGTAGAAATAGAAGTTGGATTATTGGCTTTATCTCACAATTTGAGGAAGATAGCTGCAAAAACACAACAGAAGATCCTTGTTTTTGCTGGGAATCGGATTGAAATCCCAGAAAAACTCTATGTTTTAAAAATCACCAGAAAAAACTCAAATAAAAAAGCCGTCTCAATTATGTTATGAGACGGCCTCTTTGGGTGTGGGGGTTGATCCCGCATTCGCGGGACCGACCCTCCCGACTGGAAGTAGGGATGCTCTGAACCATTGTTAATCAGATTCAGGAGACGTTCCCTGTTTTTCCATTTTTTAAGTTGTCTTTCTCTGTTCATAGCCTCCTTTTTATTTTGAAATACTTCCTGATAAACCAGGATCCAGGGTTTTCCGGTATTTGAAAAGCCTTTTGAAACTCTATTATGTTTAAGAAGTCTTTGGTGAACATCAGATGAAAATCCGATATAGAACCTATCAATTTTCTGAGAGTAAAGGATATAGACAGAGTACATAATAAAAACCCCGCATCCAGCGAGGTTAATTTAACTTGCAATACAGGGGTTTAATTAATGTGGGGGTTGACG
>WSSedB1CaDRAFT_10000753_pt1 | contig 13271 bp, 9 predicted proteins | sample WetSurSB1Cattail_FD_9460 | JGI IMG/M metagenome (IMG submission 9460)
CTGCAGTGCGCGCTGGTGCAGCCCAAGGTTTCCCACGCCATCATCAAGGGCATCGACACCTCGGAAGCCGAGAACATGCCCGGCGTTTTCAAGATTGTTACCCATAAGGACGTCAAGGGCCGCAACCGTATCACCGGCCTGATCACCTTCCCCACCAATAAGGGTGATGGTTGGGATCGTCCGATCTTAAACGACGACAAGATCTACCAGTATGGCGACGTTGTTGCCATCGTCTGCGCCGACACCCGTGACAACGCCAAGGCCGCCGCTGAAAAAGTCAAGGTTGACCTGGAAATTCTGCCCGCTTACATGAACGCCCCGGCCGCCATGGCCGATGACGCCATCGAAATCCACCCCGGCACCCCGAACGTTTACTTTGAGACCTTTAATAACAAAGGCGCGGATGTTAAACCGATCATCGAAAAAGCAGCCCACAAGGTCTCGGGTGAGTACTACCTGCAACGTCAGCCGCACATGCCGCTTGAGCCGGATGTCGGGTTCGCCTATATCGACGATCAGAAGCGGGTCGTGGTTCACTCCAAGACCATTGCCGCCCATCTCCATCTGTACATGATCGCCCCGGGGCTGGGTCTTGAGCCGGACCAGCTGGTTCTGGTTGCCAACCCCACCGGCGCCACCTTCGGCTACAAGTTCAGTCCGACCATGGAAGCCCTGGTCGCCGCAGCTACCATGGCCTGCGGAGGACGCCCGGTATTCCTGGGCTATGACTGGTATCAGCAGCAGACCTACACCGGCAAGCGTTCACCGTTCTGGCTGAGGGGCACACTGGCTTGCGACGAGGAAGGCAAGCTACAGGCCCTTGAAGCCAGTTGGGAATGCGACCATGGTCCCTATTCCGAGTTCGGCGACCTGGTTACCCTACGCGGTGTTCAGTTCATCGGCGCCGGTTACAAACTCGACAACATCCGCGGCGTCGGTCGTACTGTCTGCACAAACCACGGCTGGGGTTCCGCCTTTCGCGCCTACGGTTCTCCCCAAAGCTTCTTCCTGTCCGAATCCCTGGTTGACGAACTGGCCAGGAAAGCTGGCTTTGACCCGTTTGAATTCCGTTACAAGAACATTTACCGTCCCGGCGCAACAACTCCGACCGGACAAGTTCCGGAGGTATTTGCCTTTGAAGAAATGTTTGACCTGATGCGGCCAAAATACCAGGATGCGGTTGCCAGAGCCAAACTGCTGTCCACCAACACTGTCAAGCGCGGCGTTGGCGTCTCCATCGGTATCTACGGTTGCGGTCTTGATGGCCCCGACACCTCCGGCGCCTGGGCTGAACTGCTGCCCAATGGCGATGTCATGGTCGGCAACTGCTGGGAAGACCATGGCCAGGGTTCCGACGCCGGTACCGTGGCATTCGCCCATGAAACCCTGCGCGAACTCAAACTGAAACCATCGCAAATCAAGTTGTGCATGAACGACACCAGCCTGACCCCCAACAGCGGTCCCTCGGGCGGCAGCCGTCAGAACCTGGTTACCGGTAACGCTATTGTCGCTGCCTGCCGTCTGTTGCTGGACGCAATGAGGAAAAAGGATGGCGGTTTTCGTACCTATGATGAATTGGTACAAGAAAAACTGCCGACCAAGTACGAAGGTGGCTGGACCACCCCCTGTACGCACATGGACGACAACGGACAAGGAAACCCATTCTGCACCTACATGTACGCTCTATTTGTATCCGAGGTATCGGTAGACATCACTACCGGCAAGGTCACGGTTGACAGGATGATCTATGCCGGCGACAATGGCACCATCGTTAACCGCGGCACGGTTGACGGACAGGTCTACGGCGGCCTTATTCAGGGTGTTGGTCTGGCCCTGACCGAGGACTTTGAAAAACTGGACAAACACACCACCCTGATCGGTTCTGGTTTCCCGTTCATCAAGGACGTGCCCGATGACATGGAACTGATCTATGTGGTCAATCCGCGCCCGGACGGCGCATTTGGCCAGGCCGGCGTTGGCGAGGGGCCATTGACCGCTCCGCACTGTTCGATCATCAATGCCATTAACGATGCGTGCGGCGTCCGAATCCGCTCCATCCCGGCCTACCCGGACAAGGTCCTCAAGGGCCTCAAATCCGACAAGAAAGCCTACGACGTCGAAGACGCGGTACGGGACGGCTACATGTCCCAGGGCGGTATTGATACACTGACAAAATAGAAGCGATGCGACTAAGAAACAAAGCCCATGGAATGATTTCCATGGGCTTTGTTTACGGTTACTTTCCAATAGGTTCACTCACCGCAACACAAGGTTTCCATTGCCAGAGCGTGCCGCAGGGTATATGGTACGGAAGTTATCCAGTAATACTACACAACCACACATGAGGAACATGAATGAGATTTACCGAATTAACCCTGCCGGAACCGCTCCAGATTGGCATTGCGGAAGCCGGCTTTCATGAATGCACCCCTATTCAGGAACGCACTCTGCCCATTTCACTGTCCGGCAAAGATGTAGCCGGTCAGGCCCAAACCGGCACCGGCAAAACGGCAGCCTTTCTGGTCACCCTTTTCACGCGGCTCATGAACAGCGAACCGGCAGACGGCAAAAATCCACGCGCCCTGATTCTGGCCCCTACCCGGGAACTGGTTGTTCAGATCGAGCAGGATGCCCAGCTTCTTGGTAAACATTGCGGCCTGACCATTCAGGCGATTTATGGCGGTGTGGACTACATGAAACAACGCGATGCGCTACGCGAAGGCGCCGACGTGATTATCGGCACCCCGGGACGTCTGATCGACTATCTCAAGCAGAAGATCTACAGCCTCAAGCAGATCGAGATGCTGGTGATAGATGAAGCCGACCGCATGTTCGACATGGGCTTCATCGCCGACCTCCGCTTCATCCTGCGCCGCTTGCCACCCTATGATAAACGCCAGAACCTGATGTTTTCCGCAACCCTCAACCAGCGGGTTATGGAACTGGCCTACGAGTTCATGAACACCCCGGAAAAAGTTTCGGTCACTCCTGAGAAAATGACTGCCGAAAACGTCGAGCAGGTCATCTACCATGCCTCGCGCAAGGAAAAGTTTCCACTTCTGCTCGGTCTGCTGCGCCGGGACGGGATGGAACGGACCATGATTTTCATCAACACAAAACGCGAGGGGGAATACCTGCATGATCGCCTGAATGCCAACGATTTCCCTGCCCGCCTGATTTCCGGCGATGTGGACCAGAAAAAGCGTCTGCGCATCCTGGAGGATTTCAAGAGCGGCAAACTGCCGATCCTGATCGCCACCGATGTTGCCTCCCGCGGCCTGCATATTGACGGCGTTTCACATGTCATCAACTACGATCTGCCTCAGGACTGCGAGGACTATGTCCACCGTATCGGCCGCACAGCCCGAGCCGGCGCGGAAGGCAAGGCCATCTCCTTTGCCGACGAAGATGGCGCTCTCTACCTTGAAGGGATTGAGGAATACATCAAGTGCAAGATTCCCTGCGAATGGGCCGAGGATGAGCTGTTTGCCAACGACTACAAACGTGTCGCCCGGCCGAAACAGACAAAGGTCTTCAAGAAGGACGCCCACGGTGCGGGACCGGGAACATCCCGGACACCACGAACGCGCGGACCTGCCAGGAAAACAACCGATGTGGCGCAAACAACAACTGCCAACGCCGTACAAACGGCAACTCCTGATGCGGTAAAACCAGCTCAAAAACGCCGAAGAAGAAGAAAAAAAACGACCGGTGAAGGTCAGCCGGCTCCGACAACAACTGAATAATCCGACAGTTACCTGACCAACCGCGAGGCCGGCACCAGGGTTATCCCCTGCCTACTCAGGGTTGGCAGCACCGCGCTCAGTGTTTTGATGGTCGCCGGGTGAGGATGACAGATTGCTATTGCCCCACCATTTTTCCGGGCCTGGCGCACCGCCTGATTAAGCTGACCCATGATGTAAGCGTTGTTCTGCTCATTGTCCAGAAACACGTTTCGCCGTCCCGATTTCATCCCCATTTCCCGCGCCATCCGCTGCCCCACGCTCTTCGGCGATGTGACACTGTCGATAAAAAAGAGCCCCTTTCCCTTCAAAACTCCCAGCACGGAAGCCATCTTCTCTTCATGCTCGGTGAACTCGGAACCCATGTGATTGTTTGCGCCCACTGCTCGGGGAATATCACGAGTGAACCCCTCCAGATGTTCCCTAATATCGGCATCTTCCATGGATACGAGCAGTCCGTTCGATTCCAGCCGCCGCTGCGGCCATCCCTTGGACTGCATCGGAATATGGATCATGGTTTCAATACCGTTGCCTGTTGCGTAGGCTGCCACCTCACGACAATTGCCCAGACCAGGGATAATCGAAAATGTCAGCGGCACCCCGATGGCAGACAGAGAACGGGCTTCCTGCATGCTGGCGCCCATGTCGTCGATGATGATGGCCAGCCGCCCCTTGCCCGCACCCTTGAGAACTTGCGGCGGGGCTTTTTCAACCGGAACAATAGGCTCAACCGGATAATCCGGTTTCTTGGCCGGCTTAGCAGGACCAGGGGGCGTAACCGGTTGTGGCGGCAGCGCTACCGGGGGGGGCGGTTGCCTTGGCGGAAGTACTGTAGGACCAGGACGCGCGATCCGGGTAACCGGATGCCGAGGTTTTGCCGAAGCAGACGTTTTCACGTCGGCGGTTGGCTGTGGGGGAAGTTGTATTGACGTATGTTTTCGGTAGCTGAAAAGCAGATATCCAACAACGGCAAGCATGACAATAGTCAGAATTGCCAGGGCAGCATATGTACGGCCGCCCCGGCTCTGATTTTTACGATTGGCTCTATTTTTTGACACGCTAGGCAACTCTCTGAGGCATTACTTCGAAGATCCCATTTTCTTAAGAATTTCCCAGCCTTTGAGCAAGTCCAGCGCGCGCATAACCTGGTAATCGTTCTTCAGGTTGTCTTCAACCCTGGTCAAAACCGGCTTATCTTTCTTGTCAATTTTCTTATCGATTTTTGCCGGTCCTTCCGGTTCGCTTATGTTTTCGAAATGGTTTTCCAGATCTTTTTCGCGGACATGAAAACTATCCTTAACTTCGGTTGACTTTGGTAGCTCCAGCATCTCGACAACGATGTCGGGAGTAATGCCCTTGGCCTGAATCGAGCGTCCATTGGGTGTAAAGTAACGGGCCGTGGTCAGACGCAGACCGGATTCATCCGACAGCGGAATGATGGTCTGTACCGACCCTTTGCCGAAACTCTGGGTTCCCATGACGATGGCGCGTTTATGATCCTGAAGGGCCCCGGCCACAATCTCGGAGGCACTGGCACTGCCGCCGTTAATCAGGATCACAATGGGATAGTTGGGTTCCTTAGGTCCCCTTCTGGCGGAAAACTGCATCTTGGCGTCTTTTTCACGTCCTTCCGTGTAAACGATCAACCCATCGTTAACAAAGTGATCGGCCACCCTGACAGCCTGATCCAGTAATCCGCCTGGATCATTGCGCAAGTCCAGTACCAACCCGGAAAGAGGCTTCTTGGCTTCCTGCTGAAGCGACTTGAGCGCCTTGACCAGATCCTCGTCCGTTTTCTCCTGGAACTGGGAGATACGCACATAACCATAGCCACTATCCAACATGCGCGAGCGAACGCTTTTGACCTGGATGATATCACGCACCAAGGTGAATTCCTTTGGTCTATCGAAGCCCTCGCGCATGATTGTCAGCACAACCTTGGTTCCCTTCGGGCCGCGCATCCGTTTGACGGCATCATTAATGTTCAGATCCTTGGTAAACTTGTCATCAATCTTGAAAATATGGTCACCGGATTTGATGCCGGCTTTAAAAGCAGGTGTATCCTCAATGGGCGAAATGACGGTCAGGATGCCGTCTTTAACAGTGATCTCGATCCCAAGGCCGCCAAAAGCACCTTTGGTGTCGATCTTCATTTCCTTGTAGGTTTCAGGCGACATGAACGAGCTGTGGGGATCAAGGGAGGCCAGCATGCCGTTGATAGCGCCATAAATCAGTTTCTTGGTATCGACTTCCTCCACGTAGCTTTTCTTGATGATGGCCATGACATCGGTAAACAGCTCGATAGACTCGTAATCGCTTCCCTTTGCTTCCGCTCTGGAATGAGGTTGCGAGCTGATACCGATAAAAATGACCAGTGTGGCCATGGCAATGACCAATCCCACCAGTACCCGTTTTTTTCTTTTCCCCATTGTGAACATCTTCTGCCTCCACTGTCCTTGATTATCCTGATTTTTATCAAATATCCGCGAGTTACGAAAACGCATCACACTGCGTTTCCGTACTGTATGTGCAAACTATCTCACCCAGCCGGCCGGGTCAAGCGGCCTGCCCTGATGTCTGATCTCGAAGTACAAAAGCGGCCCTTTGAGGGAATCCACGTCTCCAACCGTGGCCACGGCATCGTTCCTGGCAACCTCGGCCCCCACTCTTTTAAGAATCCGGGAGGCATGGGCATACAGACTGAAATAACCGGCGCCATGATCAACGATCACCATATTGCCAAAACCTTTGAAATAATCGGCAAAAATGACTGTTCCATCATAAATTGATCTAATTTCCGCACCGGCTCCGGCCGCGATGGACAGTCCCTTGCTGAAGGTGTACGAATCAAAATCAGGATGTTTATGCTTGCCGAAGGTTTCAATGATCTTGCCCCGCACCGGAAGCGACATACGTCCCTTCTGGGATGCAAAACCGTGATCCGCCACAGGAGGTAACGACTCTACCAATTGTTGATGCTCGGGTTTGCCATCTTGTGGGCCGACTTGCTTGCCTCTCGGCTTAATAGTCGTTTTTGCGTGGCGTGAGTACAGTTTTCTGCGGCTGAGTGCCTCGAGTCGGGCCATCATAGTCTGAAGCCGGGCAGCATTGGCGTTCAACTCCTTGAGTGACGCTTCATAACTGGCGCGATCATTACGAACCTTGGTCAAATAAGCGGCCTTTTTACTCTTCTCCTGTTCGATCTCATGTTTTTTAAAGCCAATCCCCTTTTTGATGCGCTCTTTCTGGCTTGCATCCCGCTCCAGCTCGCACTTCAGACTGCGCAACTTCTCAATTTTTTTATTGTACTCCGCAAATATTTTTTTGTCATTCTCTACTACCGACTTCATGTAGCGAGTATTTTCGGCCATACTGGGAAGTGATTCCGACGAGAAGAACATTCGCATAGTTCCTATTTCTCCCGCCTTATAAAGCGATGACAGCCGTCGCACAATCTCCTGCTTTTTCCGGGTGGCATCACCCGTAACCTGGGTTATCTCCCGTCCGGTCTTGTCGAGACTGGATTCAACCCCTCGAAGGTCGCGGCTCAGCTTACCCAAATCCGATTCTTTCTGCTCCAAGCTCCGGTTTATTTCACGCAGTTCCGTGGAAACAACCACCTCAACCTTGCGGGTCTTCTTAATCAGCTGTTTCTTGGTTTTGATCTCCTGTTTTACCCCTTTCAATTCATCCTTGGGGCTCTCGGCCCAAGCAAGGTGTGCAACCAGAAGTACCAGCAGTATGGACGAAATGAGTCTTATCATTTTTATATGGTAATGAAACGTTTGAGCGATGTCAGGCTGCCGACAAAACCGAGCACGACACCGGCCAGCAACAAAGCGCCGACATACTCGACCGGCAGGAATAACAATCCGGAGGTAACCGGATTGAACGTAAGAAAACTGTCGGCGTTATACAGAAACAGCTCGTACAACCCAAACAACATAGCAATAGCTATCACGGCTCCCGCGCCTCCCTGGATGATTCCCTCAACCAGATAGGGAGCCTTGATAAAGAATTTTGTGGCGCCCACGAGCGACATGACCTCCAGTTCGTCGCGACGGGCGTATATCGTCAATTTAATTGTGTTTGAAACGATGAAAATGACGGCCACGAGAAGGAAGGCACCCAGCAATGCTCCCACCAGGCGCATGAAATTGAGAAAGAGGTTGAAGCGTCTGACCCACTCCTCGCCGTACTGCACCTCCGTAATCCCCGGAATACGTTTCAGAGCAGTCACAAACCGCTCAACTGAGAGAGTATCGCGGCTAGAGCGGTTCAGCGTGATCTCAAGAGAGGTGGGCAAAATTTCCGGTTGTACGCCCTCCAACAATGTTTCCTGGCCATGCAACCGGTTTTTGAAGCGTTTCAGCGCTTCATCGCGGGAAACGTAGGAGATATGGGAAACCCCCGGCAAGGCGCCTATTTTGCCGCGAAACGCCGTCTGTTCCTGGGAGGATAGCTCATGATCGTAATAGACCGTAACCTGAACCCGTTCGCTCCAGTTTTCAGCAGCGCTTTCCATATTGATGAACACCAGAAGAAATAGCGATACGATAAGAAGCGCCAGGGCGATGGTGCCGATGGTAACAACATTAACAAAAACGTTTTGCCGGATATTGTTTAATGCACGGTTGAAGTAGTACCTCGTGCGCCCCAGGAATCCTTCGCCGGCCAGAGTCGGCCGTTTGCTAGGCTGGTTTACAGTCGCTTTCTTGGTTTTCCACTTGTTCAACGATATCTCCCTTGCTGAGGGTCACGAGACGTTTGTGACTATTTTCGATAAGACGCCGATCATGGGTGGCCACGACAACCGTAGTGCCGCGCGCATTGGCATCCTTGAAGATCGAGAGGATCTGGTTCTTGTTGGCGTCGTCCAGATTGCCGGTCGGTTCGTCCGCCAGCAGAATCTTGGGATCGTTCACCAGGGCGCGAGCCAGGGCCACACGCTGCTGTTCGCCGCCGGAAAGCCGTTGCGGTGTCAGGTTGATCTTGGATTCTATCCCCATTTGTTTGAGAATGTGCAGAACTTTTTTACCGATATCTGCCCGCCCCCACCCCAGAACCTCCAGCGTGATGGCCACGTTCTCAAACACTGTCCGGTTCTGCAACAGCTTGAAGTCCTGAAAAACCACCCCGATTGATCTGCGTAACAGGGGAATCTGGGAGGACGTCATACGGGAAACATTTTGACCGTCGATCAGCACTTGGCCCGAACTGGGGGCCAATGCCCCGTACAGCAAACGCAGCAGCGTTGTTTTACCTGCTCCTGATGTGCCGGTAAGAAAAACAAACTCCCCTTTTGCGATTCGCAGGGTAATGTTATTCAAGGCTGTAGCGTCTTTCTGGTAAGCCAGCGATACATTATGCAACTGAATCATATCAAATCACCACTCATTATAAGGTGTGCCGTTGGTGCCCACAAGGTTCGAGCCGCTGTGAACATCATAAACATTTCCAGGACTTATTTCACTACCCGCACCCGTTAACGTAGTCGTTACCCCGGATGATGAAGAGGTACTATCCGCTGGAGGAGCAACCGTCACCCAAGTATCATTCTTGCCGGTAAAAGGATCCTTGGGAAGGTCACGCAAATACTTTTTCTCGGACAGTTCAGCCAGAGTATCGGGATACTTTCCCTGATCGGCATTAAACTGGTCGATCACGTTTCGCAAGTTATACAAGTCTTCGCGCAGCACCGCCTCGCGAGCCTTGATCACGCTCCAGCGGTAATTGGGCACGGCAATGGCGGCCAGAATACCTATGATTGAAACCACGATCAACAGTTCAATCAGTGTGAAGCCACGGCTGTTCAACCGTATCCGGCTGTTTCTCAAAAGAGGGGGAGTAGTGAGGGATTTCACGCTACCAATCCTTGTATTTGGTGCCGTCAATGGCGGTCTCCTCACTGAGCGAATAAACATCATACACATCTTCGCCGCCCCAGGTTGTTGAGTCGGACTTATCACTGTAGGAACGCAGACCCCATTTAGGTTCTTCCTTGCCTTTGGGTGGATTAAAGGGATCTCGCGGAATCCGGCGCAGAAATTTACGTTTTGGCGGAGTAACTTCTCCGAAGTCAAACCCGTCAACCAGCTCCTGAAGTGTTGCCGGATAGCCGGTTTTATTGATAACCTCCTGCATTTTTTTATCGGTCTTCGCCTTTTCATAGCGTTTATTGAACTCGTCAATAGCGGTGCGTATGGTCCGCAGATTGCGATGAAGCTCAATTTCCCGCGTCCTTCGGCCACTCATCTGGGCAAGCGGCATGATCACCGAGGCCAGAAGCGCCAAAATAGTAACCGTCACCACCAGTTCAACCAGGGTAAGCCCCCTGTTTGCCGTCAAAATTTTCCGCATGTTCGCAACTACCTATCTGATTTCCACTGCTGAACTAAAAGGGAGAACCGTTAACGGCTTGCCGTCGGAAGCACTGAAACCGACATTACTGAAGCCAAAACTGGACAGCCCTTTTTGCTTGGCGCGAAAAACCAGCGACGCAAGGGTTCCATCGCCCGAAACCCCCACACTTCCGGGTCCGCGCGCCAGGTTAATCGACACGGCGCCTGTAGCTGCGCTGACCGCGCTTCCGAAGATCGTTGATACACCGTCTTTCTTGAGAAAACCACCTTCACCAACCGAGACGAATTCCACTAAAGCCGGATCATAGGTCAATACAAAGGGGGCGGCATTGAGATCGCCGATAGAAGTGGCCTTCACCTCCAGGGTAAACTGCTTACCAACAGTGGCGGAAGCAGGCGCGTTGATCCGTAAAAAGCCCCGCTGAACCGGAGCGGTAGCGTTCTGGCTCGCAACAGGCTGAGAGGCGGTGAGAGGCGTTTGAGCAGATGCGCCGGTCTGGGATGATGTTGCAGGCATTGGCTGCGGGGGTGTTGTCATCTTTGGCGCTGTCTGGGAAGATGAGTCAGTCTGGGGCGTCATCCGCTGGGGTACCACCGGTTGCGGCACCGTTGACTGAGGGACTGGTTCTTGGGGCACGACCGGCAGGGGCGAAGCTTGCCGTGGCATTTCCTGTTGGGGAATCGCGGCTTGCGGTTGCCCAGTCTGTGGAACCGGCGATTGAGTGCCTGGAATCTGGGGCACGAGTTGTTTAACAACCGGTTTTTGCTCCGATTCAAAAAGCGGCTCCTCATCAAACGACGCCAGCGATCTGCTCAATGCCGGATCATCCTCCTTGCCGGACACAAACGACGCCAGGCTGCTCTGCGGCACGGTCACTCTACGCACAAGACGAGGCGTTATGGCCAGTATCAGTTCGGTTTTGCTGTTGCTGGAAGTGGTATTGGTCAGAAGTTCCCCAAACCACGGTATGTCGCTCAACAGGAAGATCTTTTTCTTGTCATTGGAGCCTGTCCTTTCGAGCAAACCGCCGATCACACTGGTTTCCCCGTCCTTCAGACTGAGCACCGTATCCAGATTTCTGGTTCCAATGGTGACCACGGTGGTAGCGCTATCACTGCCGCCAACTGTCTTGGCCGCGCCAACCTGCTGACTGACCTCCATCCCCAGCTTGATGACAACTTCGTTATTGGGCTGGATGTTCGGTTCGGCACTGAGCTTAACCCCCACATCGATGTACTGGACATTGACACTGACCGTGGTGTTGGTAGTGTTAGTTGTTGTGATCGGCACACGCGTGCCGACATTGAACTTGGCTTTTTCCCTGTTTTTGATCCTGATTTTTGGATTGGAGAGCACCTCGGCCTTGCCGAGCGTCTTCGCAAAATCAAACTGGGCATTGGGAACAGTCACAAAGCCGGTATATCCTTTCATCGCAAAGGCGCTGATCAGTTTGGCCACACTGGTGTCTGTCGTCGTTGTCGTGGTAGTAGTGGAGCTAGTGGTTGCCGATTGCAGGGTAGTCGCCATCAGATCACCCGCCGAGTTGTAAGCCCCCATCTGCACATTATAGGGAGACAACAGCAGCCCGACGGTTTTGCCATCCGTATCACCGATTTCCAGCACTTCAACTTCCAGGATTACCTCGGCATCCGGCACATCATTGGCGTCAAGTATCTTTTCCACCACGGCAACCACATCGCTTGTGTCGCGCACGACGATTGCGTTGGATTCCTCGTTGACGTAGATCTTGCGCACCTGTAGCAAGGTGCGGATCAGGTTGATGGCCTTTTTGGCCTCCATGTAATTGAGATTAAAGGTACGAATGGTCATGTCCTCGTACTGCTTGATCTTTTCCGGCGTCCTGGGATAAATGATCACCGTGCTTTCATTGGCAATTTTGCGCCCAAGCTTGAACATGTTGGTCAGGAGATCCAATACCTGCTGAAAGGTGGCATTTTCAATATAAATGGTTACCGGCTGGTCCTTGACCCCCTCGTCGAAAATGAAATTAATCCCGGACAGGCGGGTAACGATATTGAAAACATCTTTGATCTTGGCATCCTTGAATTTGAGGGTAATCGGCTTGGCCGACTTCAGACTCAGCTCAAAACCTTCCAGCTTGTTTTTACGCAAACCCAAGACACGTGCCTGAGCAGCCTGATACTCCTTGTTTTTCGGGTCCAGTTCCAAGGCGCGTGCAAGCACTCGATTGGCATCCTTGAACTTGTTGGCCTTCTCAAACTCAAGACCTTCCTGATAGGCCTGCTGGGCCTCCTTCAGGCGGACGGCCTTTTCAATCAGCTGTTCGAAGCGCCCCTGGGTCGGATCAATTCCGAGACCGGCCTGAAACTCAGCCAGCGCGGCGGCATAATTGCCCTGCTCAAACAGTTTATTACCCTGCTTGTAATGCATGTCCGCCGCTTTTTCACGGGCCTTGAAAAAACGAAGCCGATATTCACCTGTGTCCGGATCATTACGAAAGGCCTCGGCATAGCTGTACATGGCCTCATCGTACTTGCCGTCGGACTCGAAATTTTCCCCTTTGCTGAAAGCGCGTCGGCCCGAGGTACAGCCGGACAGGATTAAACACGCCAGCAAACTGAATATGATCAGATGTGTCACATAGCGCATCTGTTATGTCTCCTTGGAAACGGGTAAAAAATATTCATGCGGACAGTGGTCTAACCCGCCGGCCTCAGTGAAGCATACTCAACCAGCGGAATTACGATTTCTTCATGGGTGTCGGTCACCCGAATGGTGAGCGCCTGATCAGTGATGGATGACGCCTCATAGCGCCCCGCAAAGATGTCGCCCTGTTTAACAAGGATAATTTCCTTATCCTTGCTGAGAAAAATAATTTTACGTTTACCCTTCTGGACAAATCCCAGAAAAGTGAACTTGGCCAATTCGGGCCGGGGCATTTCCGTGACTACCGGTTGAACCGGAACAGGTGGAGGCGGTGGACGAAGGGAACGGCGTTTCACGGCAGCCACTTTCAGTTTGGCCATCTTGATCTCATCCACAAAAACAGGTTTAAAAATGTTGCGGCGATAACCCTTAAAATCAGGCACTTCCCGATCAAGCAGATCCAGACGCAAGGCACTGCCCTGACGTCGGACAACCGGGACAGATCCTCCAGCCGGAGCCAACTGTTTTCCTGGGGCG
>WSSedB1CaDRAFT_10000754_pt1 | contig 13249 bp, 11 predicted proteins | sample WetSurSB1Cattail_FD_9460 | JGI IMG/M metagenome (IMG submission 9460)
GTTTAGCCGTAGTCGCGGGGTCACTCTTGTCATCATAAAAGATTATCTCCACAGGAGAACCGTTTATTCCACCAGCCGCGTTGACAGTCTCCTGCCAAAGTGTGTAAGCGTCTTTGACCAGGCTTCCATCTTTACCAAACACACCGGTCAGGGAAACCGCGACCCCGATTTTCCAGACTTTTTTTTGTTCGCCCCACGCCAGCCCTACACATAAGACACCAGCAAGCAGCAGAACCAAAACTAACCTGAAGCTTTTTAGAATCATCGTCACTCTCCTTTTCCTGAATTGGATTTGATCCTTCGAGTTTCGAACACATTCATTCTATAGGCTTAAAATGTCGGAGGACTTATGACCCAAACCACTATCGTTTCGGACTTCCCAGGATTATTCCAACTATGAGGTAAATTGGAATTGTAATAGAAGCTCTCATTTTGATGAACCAGGTGAATATCGTCTTCGATGTGAATTTGTAACTCTCCCTTGAGGACTATTCCAAATTCTTCTCCTATGTGGCTGTAAAGACCGTGTGATCCACCACCAGGTTGAATTGTGGTGAAAAACGGATGCATTCTCTTGTTCCTGGAGTTGATAATTAAAGACTCGATACGAGCGTTCCATCCTTCCAGGGTGATAGTCACTCTCTGGTCCTGGGGCAGCACTATTGGGTCATCATTTTCGGTTTCTACAAAGAAATCTGTTATCTTGGCCTGTAAAGCCTCAGATATTTTTTTTAGGCTGGAGATTGACGGTGAGACTTTCCCATTTTCCACTTGTGATAAATAAGCGTCAGAGCAACCGACCATTTCGGCCAACCTCTTAAGAGTCAGTTTATTACCGAGCCTTTGCGCCCGGATTCGACTCCCGATTTGCAATTCGACGCTCATGGGCGGGGACCTTGCTGTTAAGTATTAGTTAAATCGCAAAGTATGCTCAAACATTTTCTCTGTCAACAAGTTTTTGGCAAAAAAAAAGCAATCCATTCTGGAGGATTGCTAAGAGGGTATGGTTAGGAGTCGTTGTTCGCCCTTTACTATAGCAACGCACGTGCCAAATCTAAAATAGGTTTATTTATCAGAATGTTAACTATTCAGCGTGGCGTAGCCAGCCCGTACGTCGCGCGTTTTCTTCGCACTTTTCTTGTCGTATTAATAACCAAATGAATTTTTTTCACACTAATGACTCACCAATCAAATCCATGCTGAATTTAGACTTCAATTTTTTGAAAAACATCCGCTTTACGCGACGCGTTTTGATGAATTTACGGTTTAGACTTCTAGATCTTTTTGATTCTCGCAGCGAAAAATCCATCGGTCAAAAGTCTCATGGAAGGCGGAAAAGAGAAGAAAAACCCTTCATTAGTCAGAAATTTAGAGCTTGGAATTTCATGGGGCTCTATTTTATGTATGACAAAATCAGCGTGAGACGCGAGAAATTCTTCTATGACTTGAAACGTTTCTTCTTGACTGACTGAGCATACACAATACACCAATAATCCCGATTTCTTGACGGCCTTGGCGGCTTCAGACAGGATTAGCAATTGCCGCCTACCCATATTATTCAAGTCTTCGGCGCTTACCCGGTATTTCGCCTCACAGTTGTGTCTCAGTACTCCCAGATTAGAGCAGGGCGCATCAACGAGGACCCGATCGAAGGTTCCCAATGAACTGAGAAAAGATGACTGTTCGGCGTCCCCAAGGACTATTTTTACGCCCTCAACTCCGAGCCGTTGAAAATTTTTCTTGGCTTCTTCAAGACGATGAAGGTTCGCATCTACCACAGTGATTCCAGCCTTATTATTCACAATCGAAGCGATATGTGAGGATTTTCCACCCGGAGCGCCGCAAACGTCCAGGATTTCATGCTTTACCATTGGTTTAATCAATGTCGCTATTATCTGAGAAGCAAAATTCTGAATCGTAAAAAGGCCTTCTTTAAAGCCGGGTAATTCTTTTACAGGGGCTCTCCATTTTAAAATCGTTAACGCTCCTAGGTTCTTGTCCAGAACTTTGTAGGACAAACCCTCTTTTTCAAAATAGCGAATTAGATCGGAAATGTTTGTCTTGATTGAGTTTACACGCAGATTTAATTCCGCCCGTCGATTGTTGAATTCGAGTATGTTCAGCGTTTCTTCCATCCCATATTCAGAAATCCATCGTGTAACCAACCATTCAGGGTGTGAATAATAAACTGCTAAAGAATTTGGCGCTTTCCCAGGTTTGGCGTGACAAATCTCAGCGTTTGACAACACCGACCTGAGAATCGCGTTCACCATTCCTGAAAAAGCGCCTCCATACAAACACTTTGCCTGCGAAACCGCCTCATTTACAATTGAATGAGCTGGGATTCTATCCAGAAAAATTAATTGGTACAACGCTATTCTTAGAATATTCCGTATCTCAGGCTTCAGTTTTTTGGAAGAGTGTCTTAGAAAAGAATTTATTGTTGAGTCCAGTCTCATTTTCCAGCGGATAGAGCCATAGACTATTTCGGTAACAAGCGATCGATCCTTTTCCGATACAACCTTGTTAGACAGAATGTCCGCAATGACATTTTCCGCGTAACTGCCTTTGTCGCATTTATTTAATGCATTCAAAGCGAGTTCACGCGAGACTGTGACTGTAAAACCTCGGTTGGTCATTTGGCCTCAAAGGGAATAGGCGCCAACTAATGTTTAAAATTGGCTTTACGATCTTGAGAAAAGCAAGAAATGACGATAAGTCTCTCGCGATTTATTGGACTTGGATTCGCAAGAGACTCATTCACAAAAGGCGCATTTGTTTAGATTTATAAGACTCAGTATCCAGCCATTTTTTCGAGTCTTTCGATGCGGTTCTCAATAGGTGGGTGCGTTGAGAAGAGATTCGACATACCACTTCCGAAAAAGGGACTCACTATAAACATATGAGCTGTGGCCTGTTCCGCCTGCATAGGAACTCTTTCGACACCTTTCTGAAGCTTGCCTAGGGCGCTTGCTAACCACAAAGGATGTCCGCATATTTTTGCTCCGGTGTCATCCGCAATATATTCTCGAGACCTGGATATGGCCATTTGAATTACGGCAGCCGCAAGAGGCGCCAAGATCATCATCATCAACGAGCCTAAAAAAGAACCGCCACCTTCTCTGTCATCGCTGGACCTCCCGCCAAATAGAAATCCAAATTGCGCGAGGTACGTAATAGCGGCGCCGATGGTCGCCGCTACGGTTTGTATAAGTATATCCCTATTCTTTACATGCCCGAGTTCGTGTCCGATGACACCTGCAAGCTCATCTCTATTTAGAATGCGCAGTATACCTTCAGTTACAGCCACTGCGGCGTGTTCGGGATTTCTACCGGTCGCGAACGCGTTCGGAGACTCATCCGGAATGATATACACTTTGGGCATAGGAAGTCCTGCGTTCCTGGTAAGCTCTCTGATCAGATTATAGAGATCAGGAGCCTCAGATTCCGTGACCTCCTGAGCGTGGTACATGGACAATACGATTTTATCGCTAAACCAGTAGCTGCCGAAATTCATCACTAAAGCGATAACCAGCGCCAGTGTGGCTCCATTTTTACCTCCCAGGTATCCACCCAGGACGACCAACAAACCACTAAGAGCGGCGAGCAGAATCACTGTCTTGAGTTGGTTCATTTTTTCACTCCACTAATTATTATCTCAAAAATTAATGTAGACAATCGCTAAACGATTTTGCCGTGTCTTTAGGTTAAGCTGGCGCCCGGTTTCAGTCTTTTCCCTCTAGCAAAGTCTGGCGCAGATATTCTTTTTTTTGAAGGCGCCTGAACTTCTTCTATACAATAAAGTCCTTGACCGGTTCCAACCAAAACTCCTTTTGATGTCACGTCAATTACAGTCCCAGGCTGTCCATGCCCATCAAGAGGGCTCCCTCTCCATACCTTCACGATCTCTCGCCCCATTATGAAGAAGGCGCCAGGCCAAGGATTCATAGCCCGAACTATTCTATCAAGGCGCTGGGCGTCCAAATTCCAATCCATCAATCCATCGGTTTTCTTTAGTAGTTTACAATACGTAGCTTTCGACTCATCCTGAGGAACAGAAACAATTTCCTTTTTGGCTAGTTTCTTGACTGTTTCGACCACCAATAAAGCCCCTTGTTCCATAAGCTTATCATGTAGCTCTCCCGCGGTGTCTTCCGATCCTATTTTAACAATGCTTTGAGCAAGAATTTGTCCAGTATCCATTCCGGAGTCCATGAGCATTACCGTGGATCCTGTTTGTTCATCTCCTGAAAGCAGAGCAGCGGAAATAGGGGATGGACCGCGATGCCTAGGCAGTAGAGACGCGTGAAGATTTAGACATCCCAGGGGTGGCAGATTCAAAATATCTTTTGGAAGGAATTTTCCGTAAGCGACCACAATGATAGCTTCAGGTTTTATTTCTTTCAGAATTGCGAATACCCTAGGATCTTTAAGATTTTCGGGTTCGTGGCACGTGAGGCCAAGGTGTCGGGCCGTTTGTTTTACTGGTGTAGGAGTTAATATTTTCCCCCTGCCAGTCGGCTTGTCCGCCTGTGAAAAAACAGCTAAAATGTTAAATTCTTGGCGCAGGGCTTCGAGCGTCGGTACAGCGAACTGGGGTGAGCCCATAAACACAAGACGCAGTGTCACTTACCACTCCGCTGAGTTTTTTTTGCACGCCTTTGATAAATGCTTCTTTTTAGCGCTGACGCATGATCCAGTAGAGTTTTGCCTTCCAGGTGATCTATCTCATGTTGGAGCACTCTTGCCATAAGACCTTCGGCTTCTATCTTGACAGGTTTACCTTTGATGTTTACCCCTTCAACCTGAACACGAGCCGCGCGTTTGACATCGACATTGAAATTGGGAACACTGAGACACCCCTCTTCCCTAAATTCTTCTCCGTCCGAAATCAATATTACAGGATTGATAATGACTGTTGGAGCCTTCTTTTTGTCTTTAGGCTCCGCGTACGCGTAGTGGATGTCAAAAACAATTAGTCGAATTAGTTCCCCAACCTGATTTGCGGCCAACCCTATTCCCGGAGCTTTATACATAGTATCGGTCATGTCCCAAGCCAGTCGGAACACATCTTCGTTCAACTCTGTTATGAGTTTAGCTTTTGAAGTCAGTTTATTGTCAGGAGCTGTGACTATTCTAAGAACAGGCATGCGTATACCTTTCAAGCTTTTAATACATATGTCTACATGTTCATCGAACTGTCAAGTCGGGGATATTAAATGATTTGTAGAGTATTCCTAATGCCCTGTCCCACTAATTAATTTGCACATTTTCTCAGATTCTAGCCTGCCACTGTCATTGATCATTGAGAGCGATGTCCTGATAACTTTCTATAAAGATTATATGCACTGTGAAAATACAATTATTGGAGGTTTGCAGGAAGCATGGTGGAACTGAAGGGATGCTGTGGTTCGTTAACATCAGGCCGTGGGTTCAACTCCCATCCTCGGCTCCAGACGTTTCAGCCAGCCTGGTATGTTAATCGGATCGATCTATCGTTCTTTAGCATTCAACTGCAACATTTCTAGCCTCTAATATTATCAGGCATCCTTCCCGGCCCACAAGATTCGACGACATTGCCATTTCTTAAATAAAAAATTTCAGCCATCAAGGTTGTGGGATCTTGTTTGCCTACAAAAAAAGTTGTCTTTTACACGCTGTAAGAATTCCTGACATATCAAAAGAGTTGACGCTGTTTCAGCCAATTTCAGAGGCTCTGTTCTAGTAGTTTTTGTACGGCGCCATTATTGCAAAGTTTTAGTAAAGATGTGGTCTTTCTCTCAGGACGCTACGAGGATATACGTTTTCGTCAGACGTCGGAGGTTATGGTCCAATGGAAAACAAATTATTAAAAGCGGTAAAGGCAAGTAATCTTTGATGGATTGAGAATTACCCGAGTTGGTTGTGCAGAACAGTTTCCATAGGCTGAGCTTTGCTTTCCTACCCAATTAGTTGTCTAAGGAAGATTTTTTCTGCAATGCCACAACTTATAGTTTGGACACGGCCTATGGACTTTGCCAACGCTTAAATCATCTATAAAGAAAAAGTTCTTGACGGAATTACTAGTGTACAATATTCTCCATTTGCTCCTTTAGTTTTGGAGTTTTGTCGGGATATGATTCTAATAAATTACTGTGTTGGTTAGGTGAACTAATGAAACGGCAGTCTTTTTCCTGGGTGTTTTCATCTCTACTCAGGATTGAACAATATTTTTGGAACAAGGAGTTTAAATATGGAGAATAATGTCAGTCACGCTCTGTATATTTTGCAGGAGCCTGTTCAGTATATGGCTCTGAGTTTCATGGCATTGATGTACATCATCAAAATCCGTCAGATGCTCAAAAAACCGATCCCACCGGAGAAAGCTGAACTTAAGGGAGACAGAGTAGCGGGGGCCCTGGAGTCCCTGACTAACGTATTAAAACCCTGGAGCATGGAGAGCACTAGAAAAAATCCATTTTTTTACGCTGAATTCATGATTTTCCATATTGCAGTGGCCCTAACGATAGGCGCTACTTTTTTTATCCCGCTGGCGCCATCTTTGATGACCCCGGCGGTATCAAAGGTTTTCATGCTTTTTATGGGCTTAGCCTTCTTGATTGGCCTTCGTCGCATATACAGACGTTTGACCGTTCCTGAGATCAAAATCATAAGCAGTCCTGATGACTATTTTGCTATTTCGTTAATGACTGTCTTCTTTGCGGTGGGTTTCGTAGCCATGTGGATGTGGATCGACGGCAACCCAGATACCGGATGGATGTGGATCTTCTTCCTGTTGACTACTTTCTTTCTGTTGTACGTTCCGTTTAGCAAAATTTCTCACTACATCCTTTATCCATTCGGAAGGGTTAATTTTGGCCGGACTTTTGGTGGGCGAGGGGTCATAAATAAAGATGTTAAAAATCCGACCTGGAACCCCAAGTAGCTAATTTTTATGAAAAACATTTTCAACATTTGGAATAAATGGAGGGCATAAATGTCGGAGCACGGAGAGAAACTAGGGGCCAAAGAAGAGCGAAAGTGGCCCACTAAAACGGAATTTACCCCTGAGATGCTCGAAGAAATGGAAAAATTGCTTCCGGGTACATTAAATCGAGTCGTTACGGCTTCTTTGTCCGGTTGTATACATTGCGGGATGTGCAGCGACGCCTGTCATTACAGTGTATCGATACCGGAAGATAAAACTCTTGTACCCGCATACAAGGCGGATCGTTTCAGGAAATGGTACAAAAGCAGGTACGACTGGATCGCTCAGGTGTTCCCTTCATTCGTGGGAGCGAAAAAACTAGATAAAGAACTTGCGAATGAAATGTATGACAAGCTATGGGGCGGCTGCACAATGTGCAGACGTTGCACTTTTAATTGCCCCATGGGTGTCGATTACGGGATGATGGTGCGCGGCGTCCGGAGCATCATGCAAAAGGTTGGTAGAGTGCCTCAGCATCTCCAAGACACAGTGGATACGCATTATAACTGGGGAAATAACATGGCGGTTCCTCAGGATGAATTTGTCGAAACCATTGAATGGATAGAAGAAGAACTTCAGGACGAAGAAGGCTGTGAAAATTTCAAAATCCCTGTGGATAAGAAAGGAGCCCAATACTTCCTGACTCTTAACCCAAGAGAACCCAAATACTATCCTCTAACTATCCAGGCCACAGCCAAGGTATTAAATGCTGCAGGCGTAGATTTCACCATTTCCTCAAGATACTGGGATTTGACAAATTACGCATTGTTCAATGGGAATGACCCGGACGCCAGGCAATTTGCTCTGTGGCAAGCTGAAGACGTAAAGAGATTAGAATGTGAATACCTTCTTGCTGGAGAATGTGGGCATGGTTATCGCGCTCTAAGATGGGAATTACCGAATTGGGTAGGCGGTGTTCCTTTCAAAATCACCAGCGTGATGGAATTGATGGCCAAACTTGTCTTGGAAGGTCGTATTAAAACGGACAAATCAGTTTGGGATGGCCATAGAGCTACATATCATGACTCCTGCAACATAGCCAGGTCCGGTGGAGTGACGGAGGAGCCTCGTATAGTTATTAGAGCGGCTATTGAAGATTTTGTAGAAATGGAACACAACCGAGAAAATAGTTTTTGTTGTGGGGGCGGGGGCGGGGCCTTAGCCATGCCCGAGTTTACCCCAAGGCGCATTGCTGCGGGAAAAATCAAGGCAGACGAAATAAAAGCCACAGGCGCCGATATTTGCCTGCAATCGTGTCACAACTGCACGGACCAACTGAAAGAAATTATCGAACACTACCATGTCAATGCAAAAGTGATGAACTTGGCGGAACTCTTAGCTCCTGCCTTGGTGCTTTAAGAAAAATGGGAGAATCCAAGTCTCTTCGGAAGTTTTTAGACGTCTACTAATGAACCTTTTGAAGAAATGATATTATTATTGCGCCCATTGAACGGATCGTCTACCATGTTACATCTAGAAATGTGCGATCGGTTTTGAGTCTTGATTGTCGACAAGTCTGGTGATATTTAATCGCCAACAAAAACTTGGTCGACAGGTGTACACTAAGTTTTTTTCGACAAAAGTTTCCTTAGTAAATCCGTAAGCATAAGCTCGGAACTCTCCCAACTCAACCAAGGAGGTAGGCTATGGCAAAAAAGATCTTAATAATAGATGACGAACCAGACATGGTGACCTTTCTCTCAACTTTGCTTGAGGACAATGGATACGAAATCTCCACAGCATCGGATGGCGACGAAGGTCTAGCCAAGATTAAGTCTGAAAAGCCGGATCTTGTGAGCCTAGATTTGCTCATGCCAAACAAGACCGGGATTAAGATGTTTCGCGAGTTGAGAAAAGATCCTGAAATCACGTCAATTCCTGTCGTTATGGTGACAGGTTTCGCCACTGACGACACACCTAACATGGATTTCAAGAAGTGGATTCATGAAAGATCAATTAGGCCTCCTGAGGCTTATATTGAAAAACCTGTGGATAAGGACGCTCTCCTTAAAGAGATTAAGAGAATCATCGGTTAGCAACAATATCGGGTTTCAGACTGTTTATGAAGCCGTTGATTTCTTATTCTCGGACATTGTTCCAGATGGCGTTCTTGATTCCTGGAAGTAGTTGACGAAGCTTCCTCGGCTGACAGCATATTACAGCTTTTTGATTAGGCGCTATGCTCAAGAACGTCATCCATTTTGTGACAAAATTTACACGAAGCTTGAGCTTCAAGCTGAGTTTTTACGCCGGAATTGTGATGTTACTGGCGTTATTGATCTTCTCCTATCACACTATTTCCTCTCAAGAAAACAGTTTAATCAAAAGAACCATTCGAGAATCGATGAAGGATTCTGAGGTTGTCAAGGCCGCGATCTGGAACGGCATGATGACTAAGGAAAGGGGTGTCATCAGGCAAATTATAAACGCTATTGGGCTAACTGAAGGTTTCAAGGAAATCAATATTTATGATCAGAAAGGCGTTCTTCATTATACATCAAGACAAATAAAGACGCCTGTCCAGGTGGACGTATCTGAGGAGCCTCTTTTAAACGATTTGAAATCAAATCCAAGGATAAGACACAGCATTTCAAAGGACATTGCGGTTATTTCTGTCGTTAACCCGTTGTTAAACGCTCAAAGTTGCTCTACTGCTGGCTGTCACGCTCGTCCGGAAGATGATCTAATTCTCGGAGCGGTAGAGGTAAAAATTGGTTTGGAAAAGATCAGTCGGGAAATTACTCAGGGTAAACATAAGACAATTGTTTTTGCTAGCCTTCTATTTCTCGTGGTCTGTACCGTAAGCGGCGCAGCAGTTTTGGTATTCGTTAGCCCCTCTATTAGAAACATACAGGACAAAGCTTCGAAAATGGCCAGAGGGGAGTACGTCCCCCGCGAGAAAGCCGGGGGCACCGATGAAATAGCTGACCTAGCCAGAGATTTCGATCGCATGAGTTTTCAAATAAATCAGCGAACAAATGAACTCGAAACCAGTCGAAGAATGTATAAATCGTTATTTGATGAGGTTCCGTGTTACCTGACAGTGATTGACAGGGATTTCCGTATCACGCGCGCCAATAGATCGTTTAAGTCCGAATTCGGAGACAAGGTCAATCAGCACTGTTTTTCGGGTTATAAGAATAAAACCTCTCGCTGCAAAAATTGCCCCGTAGAAAAAAGTTTCAATGATGGAGCGTCTCACCAGTCAGAAGAAGTCTGGAGCGTCAACGGCAGTCAAACCAACGTAATAGTAAAGACCTCTCCTATCTTTGATGAAAAAGGTAAAGTTGAGGAAGTGTTAGAAATGGCTGTTGATGTGACGTTGTTGAAAAAGCTTCAGTTTAAGATAGAGAAAAAACGGCAGGAATTTCAATATCTGTTCGAAAGTGTTCCTTGTTATCTTACAGTAGTGGACAAAGATTTTAATATTATCAGAACAAACAATTTTTTTGCGCGCGATTTTGGACCAGGCGAAGGTCAAAAGTGTTTCCAGGTATACAAAAACTTTGAAAAGAAATGCGACAATTGCCCGGTAGAAAAAACATTTCTTGACGGTTGTACCAATTACTCCGAAGAGGTTTGGAGGAAAGATGGTGAGGATACCTATATCATAGTCTACACGGCTCCCGTAACAGATGAAAATGGCGCAATCGTGGCTGTAATGGAGATGAGCACCAATATCACCGAAGTCAAAAGGCTTCAGGGCGAACTGGCCATTCTCGGGGAAACCATAGCTGGGATGTCTCACTCAATAAAAAACATTCTGGCTGGGTTGGAGGGTGGAGTATATGTGCTTGATTCAGGATTGACGCGGAATCGCGAGGATAGGGTTAAAGCTGGTTGGGCCATGGTTAAGAACAATGTGGAGAAGATTTCAGACCTGGTTAAAGGGATCCTGTACGCTTCAAAAGAAAGAGAGCCTGAATACAAACTTTATGAGTTCGGTCAACTGCTGTCAGAGGTTTGTGATCTTTTTGAAGCCAAGGCAAAAGATGAAGGCATTCAGCTTGTTCGAGATTTCCAAAGAACAATGTGTTCTTGTCTTATAGATCCAGGCGGAATCCACAGCGCTCTGTCAAACCTGGTTTCAAACGCTATTTACGCGTGCCGAACAGAAGATAGTGAAGTCAGCCACAGCGTAGTCGTGTCAGGTCGAGTCGAGAAAGGGCTCTTAATCGTTGAAATTTCCGATGATGGAGTAGGCATGAGCCAAGAAGCTCTCCAAAACCTGTTCACAAAGTTTTACTCTACTAAAGGATCGGAAGGGACAGGGTTAGGTCTGGTGATCACCAGGAAGGTAATACACGAGCACGGAGGGGTCATAAGGGCTGAGTCCCTATTGGGACAGGGATCCAAGTTCATTGTTGAATGGCCCGTTAGAAACGACATATCTCAAAAAGATATGCATCGGGAGAAAGAACTAAAAGTTTAGTAACTTTAGGATATCAAGTCAGGAGGAAACAAATGAATGGAATAGGATTATGCGCACTTTTTTCACGACAAGGAGATTGGGCGTTTGATTACGCGTTGGGACTTGCAAGAAAGCATCAAACACAACTTAACATTTTTCATTTTCTTGAATCACCTTATGAGCTTAGAAGAGATGTGGTCTTTGTTGACGAGGCCAAAACCGAAACTGCAGTTGTCACGCCGGATCTAATAGCTCGAAAGGACAAAGAACTGCGCATGGGGTATGACAGTAAACTGGGAGATTATGTTGACGTCGGATTTCGTTTGTGTGAAGGCGTACATGAAATTGAACTGAGAAAATGCTTCAAGAAGGGAGATTATGAAGTTTTAGTCATAGGTTATCAGGCGAAAGGAGCAAAATTCGGAGGCACGACTACAATAGAAGAATTTTCAAGGAAATTTCATGGGCCGGTAATACTTGTTGGTCCTGATTCTCCTGATATGTTCTATGTCAATAATGCCGCCAAAAACATTTTGGATCAACTTGATATCCCCGAAGAAAATTGGCATCTGCTCAATGACGACAAATAGTTACATACCGAATTGAGTGGCTATGGTTAAGTGAATTGTTTATCGGGCCGACTCTTTTATCAATTTAGTTTACGTGTATAAAAGAGATCGGCCTTAAAAGCACCTTTAATTTTTCCTAAAGAGAGTGTGCCCTGTGAAATTTTCAAATGCTGACGAATTTGAGCTGCATGTTCACAAGTGTTTTAATCGAATGTTTGAACTCCTCATGCAAGTCGACTCCACGGTCAAGCAGGGAGCTGAACGAGAAGAGGAATCAGGGGATTTTGGTGTGATGTGCGACATGAGAGACTGGGTTGAGGAAATTATTTTACATTGCCATCTGGCCTGGCAGTATCACAGGCTTTCCAAGGGTCCGGCGAATCTAAACACATGGGATCACGTCGAACAACCTAAAGACGAAAACTGAGTTTGTCCGGTTCTTTCGGGTCTTAATTCTGAATTTTTCCCACCATCAATATTCTAGCCTTCCATAAAATTTTATCGAGACACACTCGTAAATAATGGGTTAGTGTAGACTCAGGCAGAAATCACGATTGGGGACAGTCAGATCTAAATAGGGATCAAACCTCAAAAGTATTGAAACTGAGAAGCCATGATGGCATATTTTACATAATTTAGAGATGTTAGATATTAGGACACAAAAATGGCGCCTGTTGATACCCCAACAAACCTGACTTCGGCGATGGAAGATTATCTGGAGGTTATCTATCATCTCGAACAGGAAAGCAGAATAGCGAGAGTCCGCGACATAGCCAATAGATTGGGTGTCAAGATGTCTTCTGTGAGTTCAGCTCTAAAGATACTGGGGACCAGAGGACTTATCAGATATGATCCTCACCAGTTCATAACCTTGACGGAAAAGGGAATTTCAAGGGCCAGAGAGATAGTTCGCAAGCACGAAATTTTGAAACGTTTTCTTTCGAGCGTATTACAGATCAATGATAACGTCGCCGAAGATAACGCATGCCGGATAGAACACCATCTTGACCCCGAAGTGATAGACAAGTTGATCCGATTTCTGGAATTTGTTCAAACTTGCCCGGTCGATCAATCCAAATGGATGGAAACCAGCGCTGAGTCATGCCATGATTGCCTGGTATGTCTGGAACAGGCCCGAAGAAGAATTCTGGAGAGGGCGACAGCGCAACGAGAAGCCCTTGAAGGTGGTATGACGCTTGCCGAAGCCACGCCCGGAACTAGAGTGGTCATTCAACAAATTCAGGGTCTTGAAGATTTTACAGAGAACTTGTCCCAAGAGGGGTTAACGGAAGGCGTTACCGT
>WSSedB1CaDRAFT_10000755_pt1 | contig 13246 bp, 8 predicted proteins | sample WetSurSB1Cattail_FD_9460 | JGI IMG/M metagenome (IMG submission 9460)
CTCCGGTTATTCCAATTCTGATTGACTTTGTACTATGCGGAAGACATTTTTCAATAATAGTCTGCGCAGTTTCATAGTGCTCAGGCAAAGAACTTTCTACAAGTGTAATGGCCTGACTTAAAATTGTTCTGTTCCCCGAAAGAATGCCGGAAACAAATTCATCAGCTGAATATTTCTTCCGTTTCTTTTGTCTGGAATGTTTCAGTATATCAGGATTTACACTGGGTGGTTGAGGAATTGGTTCTTGTACTTTTAAGGCACCTGAATATTCTTTTTTCTTATCCATTAATATTAAAAGTTATTGCAAAAATAATAAAAGGGTGTCAGATTATTACCTGACACCCTTCCTGAGATCAACTATTATTGAAACTCTTTTCTATAATCTATTTTACCGGTGCCGGTTGTTCAACATCAGCTGTTAGCATCAGAACAACCTCAGAATTCTTAGGATCGTTGGTGTACACATAAATTGCTTTTGTAACTTTCCCGGAATAACTACCTGAATTAAATACAGCTTTAATACTGCTTGATTCACCAGGTTTAATACCTACACCCTGATTTCCCTGTTGAACAGCAGTGCAACCACAGGTTGACCTTATAAACCTGATCAACAAATCGCTTTTGCCTTCATTTTTAAATTTGAATTCAACCTCGTTCTGTGTTCCACCCTTAATTTTACCAAGGTCAACGGTTGTTGCCTCTACTTTAAACACNGGTGCATTTTCCAGTTCTTCTTTTGACAATGAAGAAAAATCTTCAACAAGGTTTGCAGATACATAATAAAATAAATTCTCCTGNACTACTCCATTCAATTTTATCTTAACCATATCACTTACATTACCCCAGCCTGCATTCTTTGTTGCATCATAAGTTCCTTCTATTANCCCTTTTTGACCTGGTTTAAGAGTCTCGGGGTTTGATTTTAGNGTAAGATGCGCAGGTACACCTTCAAATTCGATTTTTACCGGTTCCNTAGANGTATTGATCACTTGCATCACCCTCATCTTCTTTTCGGTCTTTTTAACATTGGTGAAGGCCATGTGATTGCTTTCAAATCTCACAGGCCCAACAGCAAATGTGAATAACTCTTCAATGGTTTTTTCATGTGGAATTACCTCACCCTTGATTACCAGAACAACAACTTCCGGTTTTGTGTTGGTATATACAGAAAGTGTTTTATTGAACACGCCAGGTCTGTCCTTTGGATCATATATTGCCGTTACCTTACCTTTAGCTCCTACAGGTATTGGTTGTCTTGTCCATTCAGGAGTTGTGCAACCACACGACGCAACAACATTTTGAATCATTAATGGCTCAGTGCCGGTATTGGTCACAATAAAATCATAAGTCTGTCTTCCGGCTTCTTCTTTAAATGTTCCAAAATCATGCTCGGTTGCCGATAAACTCATTTTTGTAATTGCAGTTTGTGATTTTACAGAAATCCCAAAAATGAGTAGAGAAAAAATAATAAATAATCGTTTCATAATAATCTGGTATTTTAAGATTTGAAGAATTATTAATTTTTTTTGCAAATATACAAAATGAAAATTCAAATTCCATCATATGACAATTACATGAAGGATTTGGTTGCAGGCTAGTCAAAAAAAAATAGCTCCCGGGCTAAAATCATAAAAAGTGAAGTAAAAATAATAAAGTTTGAGATTTCTGTATACTTTAAAACAGATTATCATTAGTTTTGCTGTTTCACCGGGATTTTTTTGGAACAATATTTGTTAATTTAGAATCCGGGTACTTTATGATAGCCTTGAAAAAAAGAAATATCAAAAAACTGATTATCATACTCATAGTATGCATTTTCTATTCGAATGCAGATGGTCAGTTTTACAATGGCCTCCAAATGTCATTCGGTAAAAACAAAGTCCAGTACAATGATTTCTACTGGCAATTTTACAGGTTCGATGATTTTGATTGTTACTTTAATGAGTATGGACGAGATCTGGCTCAGTATACTGCAAGTTATGCGTTGAAGAAGCTTGCCGAAATTGAGGATTTTTTTGACTATAAACTTGAGAAAAGAATTATTTTCATTATTTACAATAAAAATTCTGAGTACAAACAATCTAATATCGGGCTGGTCACTTTTGATGAAGATAGTTACAATACAGGAGGCTTCAATAGAATTATTAAAAATAAAGTAATGCTCTATTATGAAGGCGACCATCAGGATTATGAACGGCAGATTGCTGCTTCCATTACGCAGGTGATAATTAATGAGATGCTGTATAATGCTGATGTAAAAGACAGAGTAGCAAGCTCTTCTCTGATCAATATGCCTGACTGGTATATCAAGGGACTAGTCGGATATGTTGGAGGTAACTGGAACTATGAAGCAGAAAACAGGGTAAAAGACGGATTTAAATCGGGTAAATATAAAAATATCAATCATCTTGAATACGATGATGCAATAGATGCAGGGGAGTCATTCTGGAGATTTATTGGTAAAAAGTATGGCAATGCTCTCATTCCCAATATAATCTATCTTACAAAAATATATAAAAACATTGATGATGGATTACTTTATGTTATCGGTGAAAAACTCAAAGATCTGCTGAAGGATTGGAAGAAATACTATGCTGACGAATTCTCAGGTGATAAAGACCGACCTGCAGATGATGGAAATATTCTAAGAAAATCCAGAAAAGAGCAGATCTACCTCCAGGTTAAAGTCAGTCCTACCGGAAATTACATCGCCTATGTAACAAATGACTGGGGAAGAAAACGGATATGGCTCTATAATCAGGCAACTGGCAAGCGGAAAATCATTTTCAGAAAAGAGCCAAAATTTGAACAGGTCGTTGATAATACTTACCCTGTAATTGCATGGCACCCAAGTGGAAAAATTCTGACGTACATAAATGATGAAAAAGCCGACCTTGAAATGTATTTTTACCAGGTCGAGGAGAAAAAAACCACTAAAAGAGTACTTCTTTATTTCGATAAGGTCCTCGATTTCTCTTATTCTCCGGAAGGATCACGTCTTGTTTTCTCTGCAGTAAAAGATGGGATAACAGATATTTACATCCATACTATTGCATCGGGCACTAACGAACAGATAACCAGAGATGTAGCAGATGACCTGAATCCTTCATTCATGAAAAATTCTCATGATCAGATAATATTTTCTTCCAACAGGTTGTCTGATACTCTTTCCAATACAGCCAATCCATTTGAAAAGGTATTAAGTACCTACGATTTGTTTACCTACGACCTGTCAAAAAGAGACAATATTCTTGTAAGACTTTCTGAAGGAAAGTATACCAACCGGTTGCAGTCTTCTGAGATCGCAAAAAACAAATTTGCATATCTGGGTGATCAGAACGGGATCTACAACAGGTATACCGCCAAATTCGATAGTTCAATCAGTTTTATTGACACTATCGCCCACTACAGATATTATATAAGTTCCCAGCCCACTACTAATTACGACAGGAATATTATTAACCAGTCTGTTGTGAATGAAACTGATCCTTTCGGTGAAGTTCTTTTCGCTAACAGAAAGTATGTACTAAGAAAAGGACGTCTTAGTGATTCCAAAGCCATACCTCCGGGCGAGATGGTAAATACAACATTGAGGAACGAAAAGAACGAGTATTTTCATAAAGCTGACAGCATTGAACAGTTAAGACAGTGGCTTGTGGCGGAAGACAAAAAAAGAAGAGATACTCTTACCAAACCACTTTATGAGTATTACATAAAGAATGAACCTATTGATATAAACCATTACATATTTGAAAAAGAGAAACAAAACTATTACAATCAGCTTTGGCGGAAGAAGTATATGGATATCGATCTTGATACAGGGCATATTAACCTTCCTCTGATAAGAATTTATGAGACATCTTTTTATAATAACTATATTGCTACGCAAATTGATTTCAGCTTCCTTAACAATTCGTACCAGGTCTATAGCGGAGGAGCTCCATACTTTAATCCCGGCGTGAATCTTCTTACCAAATTCGGAACTGTTGATCTGTTTGAGGATTACAGGATCACAGGAGGGTTCAGGTTCTCAGGCAATTTCGACAGTAACGAATACTTACTCAGCATCGAAAACCTTAAAGGAGTCTTTGATAAGCAATTGATCTATCACCGCGAGACATATTTCAGTTCTGATGACACAACTCTTTTCAAAACATATACCCAGAATGTGTATTTTTCTCTCTCAAAACCCATTACCCCTGTTTTAGCTCTAAAAGGTACTGTGTCGTACCGGTACGACCGGCATGTTTACCTGGCTTATGATTTGGCGACTCTCAATTATCAGAACATATCACAGCACTGGGCAAGCCTTAAAGGAGAAATAATTTTTGATAATACACGAAAACCGACTATCAATATTTATTTTGGTACAAGGTTTAAGATATTCGGAGAATACTATAGGGAGTTGACCCGGGCAAAATCAGATATGATTGTTCTTGGCATTGATTTCAGAAAATATACACGCATACACCGCGAACTTATATGGGCTAACAGGTTTGCAGCAAGTACATCCTTTGGTCCTACAAAACTGTTATACTACCTTGGAGGAGTTGATAACTGGATGGGGTATCTTTTTAATAAAGTCCCAATGTTCGATAATACGATTCCTGTAACACCTAATGTAAATTATGGATTCCAGACTCTTGCAACAAATATGAGGGGATTTTCACAGAATGTCAGGAACGGAAATAGTTTCGCGCTCTTAAACAGCGAATTAAGATGGCCTGTTGTACGTTACCTTGCCGGTCATCCTCTGAGATCGAATTTTCTGAACAGCATTCAGGTTATCGGATTTGGTGATATAGGAACAGCCTGGTCGGGAAAATCACCATGGTCAGGGACAAATGGTTACGATACCGAAAAGTATACAAATGGAACGGTTTCTGTTACTCTTGATTCAAACAGAAACCCCATTGTTGAAGGTTTTGGTGCGGGTCTGAGGGCTCAGATTCTTGGGTATTTCGTCAGGGCTGACTGGGCCTGGGGAATAGAGAATAACTATGTACTTCCAAGGATATTCTACTTATCATTCAGTCTCGATTTTTAATTATCACAAAATACATTCGTCAATGACTGGAATTAAAGAGCAAATCCTGAATAAATCCATTGATCTGAAACAGGAAGTAATAGACCTCAGACGGCATTTTCACAGGAATCCTGAACTTTCTTACCAGGAGACGGAAACTTCAAAATTTATCTGCAGCTGGCTGGGAAAAAACGGAATCAGCTTCAGAAAAGGGATAGCCGGAACAGGCATAATTGCAACAATAAAAGGAGAAGGTGATGGGAACAAGGTTATAGCAATCAGAGCTGAGATGGATGCTTTACCTGTAACCGAACGAAACAAAACAGAATACTCAAGTCTCAATGCCGGAATGATGCATGCATGTGGACATGATGCTCATATGGCAATGCTTCTTGGGACAACTAAATTGCTTAAGAGTATCCGTAATCAGTTTGGAGGAACTGTACTACTGATTTTTCAACCCGGAGAAGAGAAATCACCGGGAGGAGCCAGATTGCTTATTGAATCAGGAGAATTAAAGGACCCCTGTCCCGATATTATCATTGCCCAGCATATTTTACCTGAACTTGAGACAGGGAAAGTAGGATATAAATCCGGGAGGTATATGGCTTCGTGCGATGAAATTTATATTACAATAACAGGGAAAGGCGGGCACGCTGCCCTGCCTCTATTAACAACCGATCAGATATATATTGCTTCGATTCTTGTTGTAAGACTGAAGGACAGAATGATGGCTCAACAAACTAAAAACAAGATACCTACTGTTCTGGGAATAGGCAGGATATCGGGGGAAGGTGCCACAAATGTAATTCCTGAGAGTGTATATATAGCCGGAACTTTCCGGACCTTCGATGAAAAATGGAGAAAAGAAGCGCTCACTCTTATTAGTTTAGTGGCAGCTGAAACCGCCAGGGAGTTTAGTGTAAAAATTGATGTTAATATTTCAGAAGGATATCCTGTTTTATATAATGATGAAAACCTTACTTCAAAAGCAATTGAATTAAGTAAGGAGCTGCTTGGAGAAGACAAAATTGAAACTTATGATATCAGAATGAGTTCCGATGATTTTTCTTTTTACGCATCAATAGCGCCCTCACTATATTACAGGATAGGGATTAGGAAAAAGGATACTGAGATGCTGAAACTTCATACAGCTGATTTTGATATTGACGAGAACGGGATGGAGACTGGTGTGACAAATCTTAGTTGGCTGGTTTATAATTTTTTACAACTTGAAGGCTAGTCAATTAACAAATAATTTAACTATATATTTATCATCTTGCTTTTTCAATTAAAAAAATTAAGGTAATTTTGTGCTCAATTATAATTAAATAATCAAAAAATAATCGAAATGGCTTACAAAATTAGTGATGATTGTACTGCTTGCGGAACATGCATCGACGAATGTCCGGTAGAAGCAATATCAGAAGGCGATATCTATAAAATTGATCCCGATGTTTGTACTGATTGTGGTGCATGTGCTGATGTTTGCCCCGTTGAGGCTATTCATCCTGCATAGTTATGCAATTTAAGAAAATGATACAGGGACATACCAGCAGGTATGTCCCTTTTCATTTCTATTGAGGACTGTATTTTGCCTTTTCAAGAATTCCCTGAACATCAGTATTCCTGATCATATCTTCCATTTTTACTCCGGAGTTCTTTAACATAAATGATTCTATAATTCTAAACCCCAGCCATACTGCAGCCCTGCCGGGTGATTCTTTTGTAAAATAACTGGTAAACGGTGCTTCCCCGGTCAGTTTCCTGATTGTAAACTGATCCGTACTGAAAATAAGATTATTTTCAATAAGATATTGCCACATCTGGTTTTCATTGTTCCTGCAAAATTTCATCTGATCGGGTTCGAAACCAAAGATAATCTCATCGGAAGTTTCCGGTAGCATACATTTCTCAAAATACTTTAGCTTGCCATCATGAATAATCTCTGCCAGTACATTATCTACAGGGTATTTAAGTGCTGAAAAATCCCATTCCGATGCGCCCCAGCCATACATACAATCCGGTACAATATTCTCGGCTGTCATCCGTGCAGCAATGTATTTGTAAATATTTAATCTTGGATAATATTCACAATCAGCCCCAAGATACCTGTCGAGACCTATCCCGAGCAAAGAGTCTCCTGTAATTATACTATTATTAAATCCTGTTATGCAGGTGAATACTCCAGGCACCTTTTTTCCCGGGAAATAATACAGGTAATGACGGAATGCTTCCTGCAGGTCATCCTCTATCGGCTTTATATCAGGAAATTTTTTAATCGTGAGAGCATATACTTCATTATTCTGTTTATCAGAACAAAACCTCAGAAGCAGATCGCCAAATGAGGTATCATTTATATTGCCTGTATTGATCACCAGGCTGAAGAGCTGAAGAAATCCGTCATACTTCTTTTTGAGAGCAGGCACCATCGGAATAACCTGGTCGGGATTTAACGTGAAAAGATCCTTTTCGAGCCTCTTGATTTTAATATTTACTTTGATTGCTGAGGTATTGATTTTATAATGATTCTTTTTACACGAAGTGAGCGATGGTGTAATCAGGAATAAAATAATAAAGAGTAAAAGCCGTACTTTCATAATACTGTCTTTTTTTAAAATTCTAAAATAAGCACTTTTTAGCTGATAGGGCAATACCTTAACTTCACTTAATATTTGTTATTTTTACAAACAATTTTGTATTAATAACATTTAGAAAAATCATTATCATAAAGACACAGACCTAACCGCCGGCAGGCAGGGGACTAATAGATCACAAAGTTAACACATCGGTTTCAAAATTCACTATTAAAACTCACCTTAGTGCGGTAGTAGTATTAAATATTGAAAGCTAACTTAAACCCGACAAAATGTTTAGTGGGATACAAAAAATAAAAATCAGATCAGAAGTAATCAAAATTACTCTATTTCATTTCCTGTTATTAATTCCTTTATTATCAAACGCACAGCAGAAGATAAGTTTTGGAATTCATGCTGATCCCGTTATCAGCTGGTTTTCAACCGACATAAAGAAAGTCAGGAATGACGGTGCCCGGGCAGGTTTCAATTTTGGATTGACATATAATAAATACTTCACACCTAACTATTCATTTTCAACGGGGATAAGTCTTATGAGAGCCGGAGGAAGGCTGGTAAGCACTGATACTACTGTTATGGAATTTTCAAAATTTAATTCGACAGTTTTACCGGGAAATCCTGTAGTATATAAAATACAGTACCTGGTAATCCCTGTCGGATTAAAGCTTCAGACAAATCAGATCGGATACCTGACTTTCTTTTCTGATATAGGACTTGACCCTAAAATCGTTGTTGGAGGAAAAGCTGACATACCGTCTCTTGGCATTTCAGATGAAAAGGCTTCTAAAGAATTAAAAATGTTTAACCTTTCCTACCATGTTACTGCAGGAATTGAATATTCACTGGGTGGTTCCACTGCTTTGATTTTTGGTCTGGGTTTTGACAATAATTTTCTTGACATAACAAAGGACAACGGGAATCAACCTGTTGACAGAGTATCAAATAAAATCCTGAGCTTCAGGTTTGGCATTAATTTTTAACATGACACTGATGAAACTCACAGTTGCTCAACTTAATTACCACATTGGCAATTTTTCCGGAAATAAGGATAAGATCTGCAAAGCGATTGAAAAAGCAAAAACAGCAGGTTCAGATCTGATTGTTTTTTCAGAGCTCTGTATTCCCGGCTACCCACCTCTTGATCTGCTTGACAGGATTGAGTTTATTGAACAATGCAACAAAACTGTACTTGAGATAGCCGGGGAATGCACAGGTATTACAGCTATAGTAGGATCACCTACACTAAATAAAAGGGCGGAAGGCAAAAAACTCTTTAATTCGGCGCTGGTCCTGTCTGAAGGAAAAATCATTTTTTCTGCAAATAAAGCATTGTTACCTACTTATGACATATTCGATGAATACAGATATTTTGAGCCTGAAAAACAGTTCTCAGTTTTTTTATTTAAAGGTTTAAAACTCGCCATTACAATTTGTGAGGATCTATGGGACGAACAACCGTTCGATAATGAATTCGAAAAGACCCGGCTTTATACCGTCTCCCCCATGGAAGAGCTGATAAAGCAAGATCCTGACATAATAATCAATATAGCAGCTTCACCGTTTTCTTATACAAAAATTGAAGCAAAAGAAAATATATTCATTTCTAAAGCGACTAAGTATAAAATACCTGTAATATCAGTTAATCAGACAGGAGGACAAACGGAACTTATATTTGATGGTGCCTCAATTCTGGTAAATGAAAAGGGTAAAGTGTTTAATCAGCTACCGTTTTTTGAAGAAGCTATTGAGACGTACTCATTTGAGAGTATTAAATCGGGATCAATTAAGAATGAAACAAAATCTGATCCCGTGCCTCTTATTCACAAGGCGCTTGTAACAGGTTTAGGAGATTATTTTACCAAAAGTGGAATAAAAAACAGCATTATAGGACTTTCGGGAGGCATCGATTCTGCGCTTTGCCTCTGCCTGGCCGTAGATGCTCTGGGAAATGATAATGTCAGAGCTTTGCTTATGCCATCCCGTTACTCGTCCGACCATTCGGTAAAAGATGCCGTGGCACTTGCCGTGTCTCTGGGAGTCAGGTATGATATTATAAATATTGAGAAACCATTCAAGGCCTTTGAGGAAGATCTTTCAACCGTTTTTAGAGGGAAAGAAAGGGACGTCACAGAAGAAAATATTCAGGCACGCATAAGGGCAATTCTGCTGATGGCCATATCGAATAAGTATGGATGCATAGTGTTGAATACCTCAAATAAGAGCGAAGCCGCTGTCGGGTATGGCACTCTCTACGGAGATATGGCCGGAGGTTTATCTGTTATCGGAGACGTGTATAAAACAGATGTTTACCGTCTGGCTGCATATATAAACAGAGATTCTGAAATCATCCCTGAGAATATAATTAAAAAACTACCTTCTGCTGAACTAAGACCTGACCAGTTTGATACCGATTCCCTGCCCGATTACAATTTACTCGATTCAATTTTATATCAGTATATAGAATTACAGAAACCTGCCAGTCGTATCATAATGGAAGGTTCTGATAAGGATACTGTTTTGAAAGTTATCAGGATGATCGACTTTAATGAGTATAAAAGATATCAGGCTCCACCTGTTTTAAGAATCTCTTCTAAAGCATTCGGAGCAGGTCGGAGAATGCCACTTGTTGCTAGATATTAACATAACATTTCGCAAAAATCTGTCAATGTGGTCTTTACAACTGCCTGTATTTGAATATGTTAAAAATTGTTAAATTGAATTTCATTAATTTCTTTTATTACCTTTGACATGCTATTAAACATGTTCATGTCATGCAGTATCCAAATCCCTATATTGAGTTATGTCTCGAAGGTTCTTCATCCATTTTTAAAGGGCTAAATCAAAAAGACAAAGAAACGCTTTCGGTAAAACATACCGTTAAACAAGTCAGAAAAGGTCAGTTCCTGTTTAAGGAAGGAGAAAAGCCACATGGTTTGATTTGTCTGGCTACAGGCAAAGTTAAAGTATACAAAGATGGAGTTGGGGGTAGAGGGCAGATAGTAAAGATGGTCCGTCAACAGGGATTTATTGGTTATAAGGCATTGTTTGCTGATGTGCCATGGCCTGTATCCGCAGTTGCAATCGAAGATGCCACAGTATGTATTTTCGAAAAAAGTTCCTTTGTAAAAATACTGAAAAAGAACCCCGATCTTTGCTTAAAGTTAATTAAGGTCATTGCTGACGAATTAGTCTTTTCAAATAACAGAACTGTTTCACTTACGCAGAAACATATCCGGGGACGAATGGCAGAATCGTTGCTTATACTTCGCGACACTTATGGATACGAAGCCGATGGCAAAACAATCCGGATCGCCCTTTCAAGGGAAGATATGGCCAACATGTCGAGTATGACAACATCAAATGCCATCCGCACTCTTTCAAATATGGCATCAGACGGTCTAATTGAAATAACAGGAAGAAGAATAAGTATTCTCGACAGCAATTCTCTTGAACATATAAGCGAACTTGGTTGATAAATCAGGAGATATATCAGGTACACTATTCCCTGAAAAAGACCCTCTTCACACGTCGTGGGATAGATGTAAGGATTTCATAAGGTATTGTCTGACATATTCCGGCAATTTCATCTATTGATATTTTTTCACCAAATATTTCAGCTTCGTCACCTGTTTGGGCATTTATCCCTGTTATATCTGCCATACACATATCCATGCAGATATTTCCAATTACAGGCACTCTGGAGTTTCTTATAAACAGATTCCCTTTCCTGTTACCCAACTTACGGTTTAAACCATCAGCATAACCTACAGGCAATATAGCAATAATTCTATCATTATCCGAGACATCTGCGCAGCCGTACCCTACCGGCTCACCTGCCTTTATACGTTTGATCTGTGAAATCCTTGTTTTGAAACGTCCGGCCACCTTAAGATTGAGTCCTTCAAAATGTCCGACTCCATAAATCCCGATACCAGGGCGCACCATTTCAAACTGATACTGCGGGAAACGTGCAATACCTGCAGAATTAAGAATATGGCGAAGAAAATTATATCCCAGCGAATTACGAATCTGGTCAACAGCTTTTAAATAAACTTCCACCTGATGGTTACTAAAATAATCGAGGGCGGGGTCATCACTTCCAGCCAGATGTGAAAAAACAGAAACAACTCTGACGCACTCCTGTTCTTTCAATCTTACAGCAAGATCATCGATGTCCTCCGGCATGAAACCAAGCCTGTGCATCCCTGTATCTATTTTAATATGAATCGGATAGCTTATCAGACCATGCCGCGAAGCAACATCAACGAATCGTTCAAGGGATGAAAAACTATATATTTCAGGTTCAAGAGAATATTTGATCATCAACTCTGGTGCAGAAGGATCAGGATTCATAACCATAACCGGCAAAGTTACACCGGAGTTTCTCAATTCCACACCTTCATCTACATAAGCTACAGCCAGATAACTCACCTGATGGTATTCGAGTAAAGCAGATATCTCAGCCGGTCCTGCGCCATAAGCGAATGCTTTGACCATTGCCATAATTTTGGTTTCCTTATTCAGTTTCCGGCGGAATTCATTAAGGTTATTGGATATGGCATCGAGGTTTACTTCGAGAACTGTCTGATGAATCTGTTTCTCCAGAAGTTTTCCTATTTTTTCAAATTCATAGATCCTTGCACCTTTGAGAAGAATTATTTCATCCCTGAAATCAGTGCTGCTAAAACCATTTACAAATTCATCAGTAGTATAGAAAAACCTTGCTCTATCATCAAATAAGTTACTATTTCTTACAAGTGCATCACCAATTCCGATAAACTTCCTGATTCCGCTTTTCTTTATCAGTTTTGCCACCTCTCCGTACAGATCCTTTTCATCCCTGCCACTCTGAACAAAATCAGAGAGAATCAGAGTAGCATCACGGCCATGTTGTGATTTAAGATACTCAATAGCCATTCCAAGTGATCCTGGATCAGAATTATAATAGTCTTCTATCAACTGACAATTATTGATTCCACTCTTCATCTCCATCCTCATGGCAACAGAGACAAGACCTGCGATTCCTTTTGAAATGATTTCAGCCCGGGTTCCCATTGCAAGACATACAGCAGCTACTGTAATTGCGTTTTCAACTGAGGCTCTGTCAGTAAACGGAATCTCAAAATTGTTGGAAGTACCGTCAAACGACATTAATATTCCGGTATGTCCTCCTGGCAATGGACTCTTTTTAACAAAGATCTTCGCATCGGAATGCTCGAGAGACCAGTCAATAAGTTTCCTCGATCTTAAATTTTTATCTTCCAGTATTGCCCGATGAATAAGTTCATGGTCACTGCAATAAATTATCAAAGAGGAATTTGCAAAAAGTTTAAGTTTTTCCCTGGTCTTCGTACTGTTGTCGGTGAAATTCTCGCTGTGGGCATCGCCGATATTTGTTATTACACCAATATCGGGATCTATCACCTTTTGAAGCCTGCTCATTTCTCCAGGTAATGATATTCCTGCCTCAAAGATTCCAAGTTTATATTTGTCATCAAGCTTCAGGACTGAGAGAGGGACACCTACCTGGGAATTATAACTTCTTGGGCTTCTGATAACAGATGTCGTAAGACCGAGAATATCAGCCAGCCACTCTTTAACAATAGTCTTCCCCGCGCTACCT
>WSSedB1CaDRAFT_10000756_pt1 | contig 13239 bp, 12 predicted proteins | sample WetSurSB1Cattail_FD_9460 | JGI IMG/M metagenome (IMG submission 9460)
ATGTCAGAGACCAGCCGCATGTCCACCGGGTAATTGATCGTGACGGTATCGGTGATGACCGGCGGGTCGAGCATGAGGTCGTCAAAGCCGTACTGCGTGGGGTGGTTGGCGATGATGATGGCGGCGAGGATCTCCGGCACGTAATTTTTTGTCTCAGCGGGCAGGTTGTTGCGTTTGTAGAGCTCCCAGAAATCGGCGTAGCCGGTCTTCTCCACGGCGCGTTGTATCGAGCCGGTGCCCCAGTTGTAGGCGGCCATCGACAGGTACCAGTCGCCCAACTGGTTGTAGATGTACTTCATGTAACGAGCGTAAGCGCGTGTTGACTTCTCCGGATCGAAGCGCTCGTCGACATACGGGGTCCGCGCGAGACCATAGAACTTGTCGTTGGGCATGAACTGCCACATGCCGCCCGCGTGCGAGCCGGGGTTGAGCGCGCGCGGGTTGAATCCGGACTCGGCAACGGCCAGATAAATCAGGTCCTGCGGCACTCCCTCCTCGGCCATCACGCGCTGAATCATATTGCGATAGCGGCCGCTGCGCTGGAAGGCATGCAGTAGCGTGTAGTGCCCCTTCTTGGTGTTGGCGAAGAAGTTGATGTAGATGGCGACGTAGTCGTTGACCACGAGAGGGAGGTCGGACTTGGTGGTGGCCAGGTCAGCCTGCGCCCTAGCCAGCACATTGGGATCGACTTCGAAGGTGACGTCGTTGGCGGCTTCGGCCGGCGTCGGCTCAATTTTGGGAACGAAGCCGTTGCCGATTTTCAACGCTTCCATTTCGAGGCCGTTCACGCCGTCCACGATGCGGTCAAACTCGTCTTGCAGTTGCGGGTCGCTTTTGATGTCGATGCCGCTCGTGAGCATGAGGTCCACTGCGCGATCGAAGGCTGTTTTGGCCGCCGTCACATCGCCTTTGCGATAGTCTGCCTGGCCTTCGGCATAGGCTTTCTCTACCTGGTCAATCAGCACCTGTACGCGCTGCTGCTGTGGGGAGAGCATTGCCTTCTGCGGCGCTGGCGCTGGCGTCTGCGGCTGCGCCGGCAGAGTGGGCGCGGTGGCCCGGGGGGCGGCCTTCTGAGGCGCGCTGGTGTGTTCGGTGGGCGTGCAGCCGGCCAATACGCTGGCCAGGGCTGTGCACGAGACGATGCGGTACAAGGCTTTGCTCATGAGCGACTCAACAAAACTACGCAGCCAAGGGCCGCGAACAGGACATCTCATTGCGAAAGAAGGCCCTGTGCCGATGATAAGCTATGCCATGGAGGCATCGCGCGTAGAAGGGCGCATTTGTCCTCTTCTCCCGACCCCTCATGGACTCACACTTCCTTAGAAACTTCGCGATTATTGCCCACATCGACCACGGAAAGTCGACGCTGAGTGATCGACTGCTCGAAATCACTGGCTCGGTGACCGGGCGCGAGATGCAGGCGCAGATTCTTGACGCCATGGATCTCGAGCGCGAGCGCGGCATCACCATCAAGGCGCACGCCGTGCGCATGATGTACAAGGCGCATGATGGCAACACCTATCAGTTGAATCTGATTGATACGCCGGGCCATGTGGACTTCAGCTACGAGGTTTCACGTTCCCTGGCTTCGTGCGAGGGTGCGCTGCTGGTGGTGGATGCGAGTCAGGGCGTGGAGGCACAGACACTGGCCAACGCCTATCTGGCCATCAACCACGGTCTCGAAATCATTCCCGTAATTAACAAGATCGATCTGCCCTCGGCCGACATTACGCGCACGCAAGAAGCCATTGAGCAGGCCGTGGGCCTGGACGCGACGGACGCGATTCCCGTAAGTGCAAAGACGGGCCAAGGCGTGGAAGATGTGCTTGAGGCAATTGTGCACCGGTTGCCTCCGCCCAAGGGCGATCCGGACGCGCCGTTACAGGCGCTCATCTTCGACTCGTGGTTCGATGCGTATCGCGGCGTCATTGTGCTGGTGCGCGTGATGCAGGGAACAATGCGCAAGGGCCAGCGCATCCGCTTCATGTCCAACGGTAAAGTTTTCGACGTCGACTCGATGGGCGTGCTGATGCCCAAACCCGTTGAGATTGGCGAACTGCGCGCGGGTGAAGTCGGATTCTTCGCCGCTACGATCAAGAATGTTTCAGATACGCGCATCGGAGACACGGTAACTGACGATGCGCAGCCAGCAATTACGCAACTGCCCGGCTTTGAAGACATCAAGCCGATGGTCTTCTCAGGCCTCTATACCGTGGATTCACACGAGCACACGCTCTTGCGCGATGCGCTCGAAAAGCTGCGGCTGAATGACTCGTCATTCTTTTTCGAGCCGGAGAGCTCGGCGGCGCTGGGCTTCGGATTTCGCTGCGGCTTCCTCGGGCTGCTGCACATGGAGATTATCCAAGAGCGGCTGGAGCGCGAGTACGAACTCGATCTCATTACGACTGCGCCGGGTGTGCGCTACCACATCACGCTTACTGACGGCACGGTGCTTGAGGTAGACAACCCCTCACGCTGGCCCGAACCCACGAATATCGAGACGATTCGCGAGCCTGTGATCACGGCCAAAATCCTCACGAACGAGGAATACGTCGGCGGCATCTTCAAGCTGGTGGAAGAGAAGCGCGGGCGGCAGGTCAACTTTGAATACGTGACTCCGACGCGCGTGATGCTGACTTACGAACTGCCGCTGAACGAAATTGTGCTTGACTTCTACGACCGGCTGAAGTCAATCTCGCGGGGCTACGCGTCACTCGACTACCAACTTGCTGGCGAGTGGGAATCGCCGATGGTGAAGTTGGACATCCTGGTCTCAGGTGAGCCCGTGGATGCACTGTCGATCATCGTGCACCGCGACTTTGCCTACGAGCGCGGAAAGGCGCTGGTAGCCAAGATGCGCGAGCTGATACCCAGGCAGCAGTTTGAGGTCGCCATCCAGGCAGCCATCGGGGCCAAGATCGTAGCCCGCGAGACGGTAAGCGCCCTGCGCAAGAATGTGCTAGCCAAGTGCTATGGCGGCGACATCTCGCGCAAGCGCAAGCTGCTGGAGAAACAAAAGGAAGGCAAAAAGCGCATGAAGCGGATCGGTAAGGTAGATATTCCGCAAGAGGCGTTCCTGGCGGTTCTCAGGGTAGGCGAAGACCAGCAGAAATAGCCGACAATTCGACAATTTGGCACATCCGATTTTAGTCGCTTTGTAAAGGCGAACTGTGGAAAGCTTGCCGCAGCCTGGCTTTCCGGAACGCGGTTTGCAGGGCAGTGTGATATTTGTGGTCGCTGTTGCTTCTAGCAGATTAATAATGATTTATTTCGCTTATCAGACCAGTAGCATTCTTGGCAAGGGGTAAATCCCCGGATTCCGGCTCTTCGGCGGAGAAGAAATCCGCAATTTTTTCCACAGGACTGGTGTTGATTTTCTATTTCAAAAAGCGCTGCGGCCGAGTTGCGTTTCCATAGCCTATGACGCCAATAGCTAAGGCCCCGCGTGCGGGGCCTTAGTGTTGCTTGGCAGATCAAAAGTTACTTGATTGCGCCGGGAGCCTTTGGGGCCGGAGCCGCTGCAGGCTGCGCCGGCGGAGCGGGCACACCCGACTTCACGTTGTAGGCGTCGATGACGGCCTTGGTGATGTTGGTTGACTCGCTGGCATAGAGCACAGGCGTCTGCTGCTGAGCCACATCGAGCACCAGCGTGTAGCCGTGCTGCTGGGAGTAGGTGGCGAGCACGTCATACACTTTGGAAGCCAGGGTGTTGTAAAGCTCCTGCATCTCCTGCTGCATGTCGTTCTGCGCATCTTCAGCTTCACGCTGCAGCTGCTTCTTCTTGTCGTCGATGGTCTTGGCGCGGCTGGCGCGCTCGGCCTCGCTCAGCTTGTCGCCCTGGGTCTGCAACTGCTTGGTGAGCGAGTCGACTTCGTCGCTGAGCACCTTGAGCTGCTGGCGCTTGGGATCGTACTTCTTCTGCAGGTCGGCGAAGCTGCGCTGGCCTTCATTGGTTTGTGCCACGGCCACCTGGAACGCAACAACTGCAATCTTGGCGGGCCCGGCGGCAGGAGCCGCGGCGGCGGTGGGAGCGGCAGGAACTTGAGCGGCGGCATTCAGGGCAAAGCCCGAGGCCAAGGTAAGTGCGAGTGCAAGCGAGCGCTTCATGCGAGTAGAAAACTCCTTCGGAAGTCCTGGATCAATGGTCGCGCCCAAGAGCGCAAACAAACCTGTGCCTCCTGAGAAACCTCACGCTCTTTCTTGGGGGGCCCCGCTCAGGCTGGAGCAAAGCGAAAAAGACGCGGATGGAGACATCAGCAGGAACTAGATGGAATTATACGGCATGACCGCGGCCCGCGGCCGGTACGGACGCCGCCCCGCAGCGTTCTGCGGCAATTGCGGCGTGCCCGAAGAAGGGGAGCTTACGGGCTCCCCTTCTGTTGAGTAATTCTGTGCGGGCGCTTAGTGTTGTGCGGCGGGACGTTGCGCGCGGGGCGCAGCAGGCTTGGTCGCCGGGGTGGTGGGTGCGGAGGCCTGTGGCGGCACACCGGACTTCGCGTTATAGGCGTCGACCACGGCCTTGGTCAGGTCAATGCCGTTGGTGGCGTAGAGCACCACCTGAGCCTCCTCGCTGCCGCCGTCGAGTACCAGGGTATAAGCGCGTTCCTGGGAATAGGCGATGAGCACATCGCCCACCTTGGAAGCCACTGCGTTGAAGGTCTTTTCCATGTCTTGCTGGAAGTCGTTCTGGTCGTCTTCCTGGGTGCGCTGCAGATGCTTTTCCTTGTCGCTGATGCTCTTGCTGCGGCTCTCGCGCTCGGCGTCACTGAGCGCATCGGCCTGTGTCTGCAGTTGCTTCTTGAGTGCGTCGATCTGGTCGGTAAGGGTCTTCAGTTCCTGCCGCCTGGGCTCGTACTTCTTCTGCAGATCCGCGAAGTCGCGCTGGAACTCGTTCGTCTGCGTGACTGCGGTCTGGAAGGCGATGACGCCGACCTTCGCGACGGGCTCGGCGACCGGGGCCTGCGCGGCTGCACCCAGCGCACCGGCGCAGAGCAGAGCGGCTGTCCATGTGGTGAGTGAGTTCATTGAAGGGAATCTCCTTAAGTGAAAACGCCGCGCCCCGTTGAGTTCGGAGCGCGGCGTCGATGCCATGAGGCTAGAAAGTGGTGGAAACGGTCAGGCGGAAGGTCTTGCGGGGCTCGCGGAACAGGTTCTGCGCTCCGTACGCGGAGACAACTTCCTCGTAGGTGTAGTCGCCGGCGCCGCCGGTCGGGAACATATCGCGGGTGATCAACTGTGCCGAGCAGCTCTGCACCTTGCTGCCCGTGCCCAGGTTGCAATAGGGGCGCTCATAGAGGCGCAGCGGGTTATAGGCGAAGTACAAGCGGAAGGGTGCGTTGACGATCGGCATGATAACGCCCAACTCCGCACCGAGCGACATGCGCGGAACAAAGTTGGTGCCGGCCACGGGATGGATATCACGCTCGAAGCCGACCTGACTTCCAGGAATGCCGCCCTGGCAAGAGCCGTTGTTGTAGACCGGGCAGCCATAGAGCGGAGCGGTGAGCGAGGCGAAGCCCTCGGGGCTCTGCTTCAGCTGGCCCTTATCCAGCGCGGCCACGATGCCAAAGTCATCAAAGAACGAGAACGTGACGGGCCCGGCGATCGGGATACGGTACTCAGCATTAGTGGTGAAGGTTGTGTCGCCGCCTATGGAGGCGATGCCGTAGACCGGGATGGGCACCTTGATGCACTGGTTTAGCTGCGTGTTGCTGGGGTCGCGCGGAACACAGGAGCCGTCCGGGTTGGTCAGCTGCACAGTCACGCGGTTGGGGACGTAGCCGTAGGGCATGGCCGCGCGGACGTCAAAGCCACGCAGGTCCGCCTCGCCGCCGCTGTAGAAGCGGTTCTGCGGCGGAGCTACGTCGCCGCCGAAGCCGCGGACGTAGCTGAGCTGGGCACGCAGACCCAATACATTGCGCCCGTTGGCCGACGGTGTCAGGTAGTGCATCGAGCGGAAGCTTTTGTATGCCAGTGAGGGCGAGATATAGCGCACGTTGCCGTAGAGACCGGAGACCTGGAACAGCGCCGAGATTTCCTTACCGTTGCGCGGACGGAGCGGGTTGTTGATCGTGTTGTAGCTATAGCTGAACGACGCCGTGCTGGCCACGATGCCTTCGAGGGCGTTCGAGCTCTGAATGCCAGACCGGAAGCTGATGGTCTGGAAGAACGTTTGCGACGCGGTGCTGAACGCGGAGATGGAGGAGCGGGTGAGCGAATAGGTGAAGCCCACACGCTGGAAGGCGTGGCGCCGGAGCGGGTAGCTGATGGAGAAGTTCAGACCGGTGGAGGCCTGGTTGTAGTTCTGCGTCAGCGACTGTTGGGCAGCGGTCAGGTTGGCCGATGCACCAGTAGTGGACTGGTAGTTCTTGGCGGCGTTGAAGTCCTGCTTGTTGTTGAAGATCTGGAAGCCCACGTTCATAGGGCGGTTGCGGATGTAGGGCTGCGAGAAGCCAAACAGGAACTGACGGCTGACACTGCCCAGATTCGCCTGCACGCTGAGGGTTTCGCCCAGGCCGAGGAAGTTGTTGGTCTGGTAGTTCAGGCCGAGGAAGGCGCCCGACAGGCCGCTGACGCCGCCGTTCAGACCGATCGAGTTCTTGCCTTTTTCCTTGACCTTCAGCAGCAGGTCCACGGTACCGGCTTCGGGGTTCTGGTGTGCCTCGGAGTCCTGCTCCACCTTGAGCGGATCGAAGTACTCCAGCTGGTTGAGGCGCAGCAAGCTGTACTCCCATAACTGGGAGTTGTAGACCTGGCCCTCTTCAAGGAGCAGCTCGCGGCGAATGACCTTGTCGCGCGTGATGGTGTTGCCCTCAAACTCGATGCGCGAGACGTAGAAAGGCTTACCTTCGTCGATGTCGATCTGCAGCGAGACGGTCTTCTTGGCTTCGTCAAACACCGGCTTGGGGATGGCGCCGAAGTTGATGTAGCCGAGCTGGCCGTAGGCTTTCTTCAGGTTCTCGAGGCCCTTGCCGATCATCGTGGCATTGAACCAGTCGCCATCCTTCACCTCAAAGGTAGCCCGTAGCGCCTTGGTGTTGGTCACGGCCTTGTTGCCGGTGAAGGTGATGGTACCCAGGCGATAGCGGGCCCCCTCTTCCACGGGCATGAGGATGTCGATACGTTTGCCCTTGTTGGGGCGGAAAGTGAACCAGTTCAGACCGCCCTCGTCGCGAATCTGCGTCTTGGGGTCTTCGACTGCCGCGGTGTAGTAGCCCTTGTCGCGGTAGGCCTGGCGCACGCGCTCGGAGTCTTCTTCAAGCTTGCTGGCATCGTAGGTCTTGGCAAAGAGGTTCTCGAGGATGATCGAGTGGGGAATGCCGATGGGCTTCAGGTTTTTCATCGAGCGGCGCAGCGTCAGCGCGTTGATGTGCTCATTGCCAGTGAAGTGGATCTCGCCCACCTTCACTACCGGGCCTTCCTTGATGTTGAAGTTCACCTGCACCGAGGCCGGGGGGATGGTTTTGACCTCGGTCTTGATGGTGGCGAATTGGTGGCCGTGCTCGGCCAGAAGCTCACGCAGCACTGCTTCTGCACGCTTGATCTTGGTGGGGTCAAACTGGCCTTCCACCGACAGGCCAACCTTCTGTTTCTTGAAAGCGTCCAGAATGTCGGAGGTGCTGACCGAGTTGTTGCCTTTGTAGTTGATCTCGCGGATGGTGGGCCGCTCACGGACGAAGACATTGAGGATGATGCCCTTCTCGGAGTCTTCGCGCTCGATGCGCAGGTCTTCAAAGTAGCCTGTATTCCACAGGGAGTTGAAGTCGCGTTCAATCGAGATCGGATCGTAGGCGTCGCCAGCGTGTGTAAACAGGCGCGCCAGGATGGTCTCTTTGGGGATGCGCCGATTGCCGATCACGCGGATCTGGTCGACAGTCTCTCCCCCCTGAGCGAGTGCGCTCACGGCCGACAGCGCCAGAACGAGCAGAAGTAACAGGCGTGCCAGGCGGGCGGAAAGCCGCATTGCGCGGTCAATGGAAGCGTGCTTGATCTTCACCGGGCTGGGGTCCTGCGGCGAGCACAAGTACTGGTGCGGTCCTTGGTAAGGCTTCACGGGAAGAATATGCACACCCTCATTACGTAAAATCTGGAACGGCTTCAAGGAAAGGTTGATTATATTTGACCGTACCCTCCCCACCCAAACCCTGGAGAAGTCCTTGGTCAGGAACCAAACCCTAATCCTCAGAACCCCGCACCGCAGCCAACGCTTGCAGGCACGAGCCGGGTCCCGGCGGGAACCTATCTCAGTCTACCGGAGCCGGGCGGGTCCGGGCTTGCAGACTGGCCGGAGTTGCACGGGCATGTGCCAGGCGATTGCGCAGCTTTCTCTTAGACGCGGAAGATCGGGACATGACATCCTTGGACACGGGGGGGAAACTGTGAGAAACAGCAAATCTGAGTCAGCCGGCGACATCTATGGCTTTTCGGCGCCCCTGTTGGACGGCCGCTTGATCGATTTGAGTGCCTGTCGGGGGCACGTAGTGCTCATCGTGAACACGGCCAGTCGCTGCGGCTTCACTCCGCAGTACGCGGGGCTCGAACAGCTGTATCGCACCTATAAGGAGCGCGGACTCGTCGTGCTCGGGTTCCCCTGCAACCAGTTCGGCAAGCAAGAACCCGGTTCGGAAGACGCTATCAGCGTCTTTTGCAAGCAGAACTACGGAGTGAGTTTTTCCGTCTTCTCCAAGATCGAGGTCAACGGCCCCGGCGCGCATCCTCTGTATCAATTTTTGAAGCAGAGCCGCCGGGGATTTTTTGGCATAGGGCGCATTTCATGGAATTTCACAAAATTTCTGGTCGACCGCAAAGGCCGGGTGGTGGCGCGTTTTGCCACGGTGCGTAAGCCCGAGACTCTCGTCACGGCAATTGAGCGTCTGTTGGGCGAGCCTGCGTAATGGAGGTTCACTGATTAGGCAACCAACGAGGAGTATTCTTCTTCCTGACCGGAGAGATTCTGTATGCGCAAAAACCTTCCCATTATTCTGATCCGCGTGATTGTGGGACTGGTGTTTTTGATCGAGGGCATTCTCAAGTTCACGCAGCCGGGGGAACTGGGCGTCGGACGCTTTGCGCATATAGGATTTCCCCTGCCCGGCTTGCTGGCCCCGCTGGTGGCCGTGGTGGAGATTGTGGCCGGCACGGCGCTGTTGCTGGGGCTCTATGCCGGTGACGCCGCGCTGGCGCTGCTGACTGTGATCCTGGTGGCAATCCTGACCACAAAAATTCCGATTCTGCTCGGCCATCCCTTTTGCCGCTTCGAACCGGCCAAGCTGAACCACTACGGCTTTCTGAGCTTTCTGCATGAGGCGCGTACGGACCTCTGCATGCTTTTCGGCTGCGCAGCCATTCTAGTGGACAGCGGCCTGAAGCTGGGCCGGAAGAAGCAGTGGTATCAGCGCTGAGAGCCACCGCATGTCCCATTCCCGTTCGTCCCTGGGTGAAGTCCTCCATCTGTTCCTGCGTCTGGGCGTAACTGGTTTTGGCGGACCCGCCGCACACCTTGCGCTGATGGAGCGCGAGGCTGTGGAGCACCGCGGCTGGATCACTCACGAGCAGTTCCTCGACCTGATAGGTGGGTGCAACCTGCTGCCCGGCCCCAGTTCCACGCAGGTGGCCATGGCACTGGGCTACATACGCGCGGGCTGGGTGGGGCTGGTAGTGGCGGGAGCCTGCTTCATCCTGCCTGCCTCCCTGGCCACCCTGGCACTGGCTTGGGCGTACGTGCGCTACGGCCATTTGCCGCAGGTGGCGGGGCTGCTTTATGGCGCCAAACCAGTGATGGTTGCAATTGTGGCGCAGGCCGTGTGGCGGCTGGGCCGGCGTGCTCTGCGTCACTGGAGCATGGTCCTTTTAGGCGCAGCGTGCGGTGCGGCAGCGTTTGCCGGGGTGCCTCCGGTTGCGGTGCTGCTGGTGGCCGGCGGGCTGTTGCTTGCGATTCGGTTGCAGAGCACTCAGTCTGGACGCGCTGCTGGTGTCGCGCTGCTGCCTCTGGGTGCAGCTGGCGGAGTCCCCGGTTTGGGACTCGGGACGATGGCACTGGTTTTTGCCAAACTGGGCGTGGTGGTTTTTGGTTCCGGCTATGTGCTCTTGGCGTGTCTCCAAGCCGATCTGGTCGACCGCCTGCATTGGCTCACAGGGCAGCAACTGCTGGATGCTGTTACCGCCGGCCAGGTGACGCCCGGGCCGGCGTTTGCCACCGCGACCTTTCTAGGTTATCTGCTGCACGGCTGGCGGGGCGCGGCTGTAGCCACGGCGGCCATCTTTCTACCTTCGTTCTTTCTGGCCGCCGCAGTGGGCGCGTTGGCCGGGAGGCTGCGCCGGTCGCCTCTGGCCGGACCGTTCCTGGATGGCGTGAATGTGGCTGCCGTGGCCCTGATGGCCGAAGTGGGGTTCTCGTTGGGCCGTGGCGCGCTGGTCGACGTTTGGAGTTGGACACTGGGCCTAGCCAGCGCTGCCCTCCTCATCGCATTTGAGGTGAACGCCACGTGGATCATACTGGCAGGAGCGGGCGCAGGCATCGCGTTACGCAGCTTTTTCTAGCACCGACACCCTGCTCAGCGCCTGTGCGTACGGATCAATCGAAGCGATAGGCGCTTATGGTCGCGTCCATCGGCTCATCGGAGAAGATTCGTTTGCCCGGCGCATCGCCGCCGGCGCCTGCCGCCACCATCAGAGGAATCAGATGCTCCTCGCGTGGATGGGCATAAGCGGCAAAGGGAGCCTCACGCCATGCGGCCAGCTGCTTGTCACGCTCTGCTGCCGGTGACTCGACGGCCTTCGTGAGCCACGCGTCGAAGGTACGTGCCCGCTCCAGGGTCTCCGACCGAAGATAAACGCGCAGGTTGTGGAAGCTCATGCCGCTCGCGACGATGAGCACGCCCTCGTCGCGCAGGGGAGCGAGCGCGCGGCCAGCGGCCAGATGCAACGCGGGGTCCAGCGAGCCGGAGAGCGACAGAGCGACGGCGGGAATCTGCGCCTCAGGGAACGCGACATTGAGCGGTACAAACACGCCATGGTCAAAGCCGCGCGTGGGGCTGGTGGCTGCGGGCAGGCCTGCCTGCTTCAGAAGATCGGTTGCGCGCGCGGCCAGTGCCGGGTCTCCGGGTGCGGGCCATGTGAGCCGGTAGGTGTGCTCGGGGAAGCCGTAGTAGTCGAAGATCAGCTGGGGAGCCGCGGCGGTGCTGGCGGTAAAGGCCGGCTCCTCCCAGTGGCCGCTGATGACCAACAGAGCCTTGGGCGGCTCGGGCAGCGTTGCCGCCAGGCCGGTCAGGAAACGCTCGGTGGCATGCCATGTGTCCGCTGGACCCCATGTCCAGTCCATAAAGAAGCAGGGGCCGCCGCCATGCGGCAGAAAGATTGCGGGCTGGCGATGGGTTGCGGTGGTCATGGGTGTTTCCTCCGGTGGCCGCAGGCTGGGCGGTCATTTATTCGTTTAAACAACTATTAGTAAGATGCACCGCCCGTCGGAAGGATGCAACGAGCGGAATCCCGAGTCGCGCGTTGCGGGTCAGCTTTCCTTGCGGTAGAGCATGTTGCGCATGGCGGCGCGGCGTGCGGCGTTCAGCTCACTGTCGGCGCTGGACAGGCTCGAGCCGGGCGCGTCGGACTCTTCAGCTTCGCTGCAGGCAGGACAGCGGTTGGCGAAGCCAGGTTTATCCGGCTTCAGTTCAAACTCCTCTCCACAAACGGCGCAGGTACGAATAGGAAACGGCATGCCTCTATGGTAAATCTGGTCGATTTCTCCGCGCTAGTCGATGGCGAAGACTGCGTAGACCGTAGCTTCGCGGCTCACCTTGCGCGGTTCGATCACCAATGGCGCAGACTGGTCCGCACTCTTGGCCATCGCGAAGTTGTTCACGCTCAGCGCGCGCGGCAGGGCGATCGCATTTACCTCGTTGCTCACGTATACCAGCGCCCCCAGCTTCACCCCCATCCCCTTCGCCAGTATCTCGGCGTTCTGCCTTGCCCGTGCTGCTGCCTTGTCCAGTGCCTGGGTTTCGAGCGCGCGCTCGTCCTTCACCGTCCAGTCAATCTCGCCGCTGTTGGTGGCTCCCGCGCTCACTGCGATGTCGAGGATCTCGGCTGCCCGTTCCGGCGGCACTTTCACTGTCCATTGTTGCGTCAGCTTGAACTTGTGCGGCTTGCTCCAGTCGCGATTCAGGAATTGCGATTCACTGCGGATTGAGCTCTCAGGGATCCCCGCATCCTTGATCGCGGCAATGATGGCGTTCGAAGTCCGAGCACCCTCCGCGTAGGCCGCTTTCGCATCCTGCGGCTGGGTATCGAAGCCGACATGCAGGATTGCGATCTCCGGTTCCGCCGTCACGCGGTCGTTTGCTGTCACCGTGAGCGTACGGTTGGTCGAGTCGATCTTCAGTTGCGGTTGGCCCGGTTGTTGCGCGGCCATTGTTGCGGCCAGCGCACAGCCTCCAATCAGGCTAAGCATCTTTCTAAAAGGGCGCATGATGAACAATCTCCTTAGTTGAGCGCAGAGTAGCACAGGCAGCGACGTGCTACACAGAGTTGGACGCAGTCTCTTGCCATGCTGCGGGTGAAGCTATAATCCCAGCGCATGGGGATTCGTCGATTGGTTGGGCTGTTTGCCTTTTGCGTCGTAATTCTGTTGCCCTGCAGCGCACAGGATCAGCCGTGTCCGAAAGATGGACGTCCGGATTGCCCGCGTGCACTCGAGTTTTTCAATAAAGTACAGGCGGCGCTCAAGAACAACGATCGCGAAGCGATTGCTGGCATGATGGAATACCCCTTCCTCACATGGATCGATCACAGGAAGGTCCACGTCCGCACGCGCAAGCAGTTGCTGGCACACTTCGATCAGATCTTCGATGCTGGTGTGAGATGCGAGGTTCTCAATGCCACCAACGATAGCTTTTGGGGTAGCTATCGAGGCTATACGGTCGGCCTTGGTGCGATTTGGTTCGATGACCCAATTCCACCGGGCGGGCAAATGGACGCCAAGGCTCCGGCCTTCTGGACCCAAAGCGCATTCAAGATCGTGACCGTGAATAGTGGCTCGGATTTTCCCTGTCAACGGCTGCACAAGAAAGCCGATACGCTTGCCGGGCGCTGACTGTACCAAAGCCCGGCAGGTTTGCTACAACTGCTTCCCGTACTTTTCGCCGAACTGCCGCAGCTTGGCTAGCGTTGCGGCGGCCAGGCCGGAGTCGATGGCTTCGGCTCCGCGGGCCACGCCTTCCTTCAGATCATGCGCAATGCCTGCGG